>TARA_R110002153_G_scaffold241332_1_pt1 | contig 123479 bp, 95 predicted proteins | sample TARA_R110002153 | Tara Oceans TARA_R110002153 (sample SAMEA4398193) | marine metagenome | biome: Polar Biome; feature: [SRF] surface water layer (ENVO:00010504); material: water (ENVO:00002006), including particulate matter (ENVO:01000060) such as... | depth 5 m | reverse complement strand
TGCATGCGTTGGACAAGAATCATCAGCACACTATAAGTTAATCTATTCTCCAAGTACAACAAATTGATGAACGGCTCACATTAAGACTTTGTTAACAGATACTCTTCCAATGAATGACCAATTGGGGCACATTAGCGACGGATTATTCAAAGTCAGTTTGCGACCCAAAGTAATCATCTAAAAATTATTAAATCACTCCAAATGTCATCCCAGCAACAATGGTGTGTTTGGCTCGGCACAACAACTACTTTCGACTGCTTGCTATTAGGTAAACTTGTTACAAAGTGTTGGGCTAAAAAAGGTGGCATCACCTTGTCGTCACTGCCAACAAAGTGAACCTGTTTAATCTTGGCTAATTGTTCTCGGTAATCAGCAGGGTTTAACGAGGTTGATAATGGACTAATGCGGTGATGTGTTGTCCATGCCTGATGATCTAGGTTACCAGCAACCGTTATCAGTGTACTCACATCATCACGTCGTGCAGCTAACAGTGCGGCCACAGCACCACCACCTGAATAGCCCACCAGTTGCAGTTGTTCGGATCCAAACTCGGCCTTGAGGCTATTTATTGCTTCATTGGATGATGCGATTACCTCTTCTGCAAAACGACTATCAGTCCAATAGTGTTTGTTACAATTCCTCGCTTCAGAGCCACCAGTATATTGACAAGGTCTGGTCAAATAAACGGCATTGCCCTTAGGGTGTTTTAACGCTAGTTTAAGCCCTGTCGGGTTAATCGGTGTTGGATCCGTAGATATGGTGTTTTTAGTTAGCCATGCCAAACCATCCCCTTCGATATAGACAGTCAGTAACTTTTCTTTTGCATGCTGCGTTGGCTGGTAACTGACCAAATCAAAGTGTGATGTTTGAATAAGCTTGACTTGCCAATTATGACTACTTGCAAGTTGCTTTGCTGTGTCGCCGCGTTGTTGTTTAGATGGAAGTGTGACGCAGGCGGAGAGCAGGAGTAGGAGTAGAGACAACCATAATGCTGTGGTTTTACTCCGGTTTAGTAATATGTCATTCATGGTTTCAGTGTAACTCCTGAATACAAAAAAGGCACCCGTAGGTGCCTTTGATTATTTATTGTAATGTAAGCTTAGAACAACATTCTAAAATTAGCACTGACCGATTGGTCAGTGTAATCTTGGCGTGCATCAATCGCGTAGTTTGCGGTGATTTCAGTGCCATTGGCTAACCTATACTTAGCGCCAACACCTGCGTTATAAACCCATTCATCCGGTTCAATACCATCAGTGGTAAATTGAGTACCACCGCCTGCAAACGAAGACGTCAGACTTGAACGATCCGTCATCACATCATAACCAATACCGGCATTAGCCAATAAAGATAAGCTATCTGATGCAGCATGGTTTGCTTTAACGCCAGTACCGATGATTAAGCTGTCAGCACTGTCATCATTAACGTTTAAGCTTAAAGCACCTGCACCAGACTCACGATAGCCATCTACATTCACATAACTATAATCAGCATGCACATACGGTGTCATTACTGTTTTTTCATTGATTTGGAAACTACGCTCAAGTTCAGCACTTAATTGTGTATTCCAGCTATCGTAATCAGCAGTAGCAACGTCACCGGTGAAAAGTCGGCGATTGCTGTCATAGTCTGATACGCCCACACCCGCTTGCAGGTTTAAGGCTGTCGTTGCATCAAGTGCCATGGTGGCGTAAACCTTCGCTAAGTAGCTATTCATATCAACCGTTTGAGCGCCGGCGGCTAAATTACTTTCAACGTCACTATTAATATAAGCAAAAGCAGCACCGACATTCCATGATGATGATACATCTCCATCTACACCCATGGCTAAGCCGTAGCTATCAATGTCATAGCCGGATACACCTTGGCGGAGATCTTGTTTTGTCCAGCCACCAAAAGGTTTAAACCAAATATGACGGTCAGTCATAAAGTCATCACCCGATGAAAGCCCTTGCTGTGTATCTTGGCGAGAAGAAACGACATTGGTCATTGCATTAGTAGCTGTATTAGTCAATTGAGCCATGCCACCTGAGGCGCCAGGTAAAACCGACTCAATCGCATCAGCGACTTCTCTTTCAGTACTGAGACTGACAAAATTTGTTGCTAGTGTGCTTGTAGGATTAGTAGCAATCACCGCATCAATAGCCTTTGCTGCACCTAATGCTGCAGGTTTGGCTTGTCTCATTACACTTGAGGTGACGGTTGCAGCGGGTGTAGCAGAGGCCGCTGCGGCCAAGGTAAGGTCAACCGCATTGCCATTTTTAACTGCGCCGAAGTCAAATAACAGTGAGTTATCAGTTACCGAAAAGCCGTCAGATATTAGTGTACCTGCCGAGATAATGTCAGCCATGTTCGTGGTGGTAAAGCTAAAATTAGGATTGGCTACATTGACATTGATTTTGGCATTATTGGCAAGTGTTGCTGTGCCTGCAACAGCAAGCTTACCAAAGTTAGCGTTATCAGCAACGCCAATAGAAAGAGTACCTAATGCTGTTTGGGTGTAATGACCACCGAGAGAAAGCGTCTTATCACTATTAATAGCTAAGGTACCGCCATCAACCGTCAGCGTGCCAGTATGACCACTTAAATTACCGCTAAAGCGAGTACTGCCCGAGTATAATTCGATTGAACCTGCGTTAGAAATTGATGGCTTAAAGTCATACGCGGTCTCAGTATGGTTAAACACTAAAGCGCCTATACCAGTACCAAATACTACAGCACTGGCATTAAGCGTTCCAGCAGCGTCAGCTGTGTCGCCACGTACTGCGCCAATGCTCAGTGTACCTTCAGAGTGCACGCCGGAAATAGAGTCGGAGGCAATGTATACACTGCCCAAAAGATTCAACGAATTTTTGTCAAAAACATTCACGGTAGCTTTACTGCTGATAACAAGACTGCCTTTTCCCTCACGACCCACATAAAGATTATCCTTATTAGTCCAGCTAGAGCCGCTACCCTTGACCGTAACGTTGCCCGTACTGCCGGAGGAAGAACCTATGTAGCCAATACTATTGCTAACCGTGCCACCATCGGAGATGGTGAGAGTGCCAGTGTTGTAGTTGCCAATGTACAGGGTTGATGTTTCTGCTGTGGCCGAAGTCACTTGAGCTGTACCGCCATTATCGATATAGGTAGAGTCACCAGAAGCAGGGACAAGATTGGGAGACCAGTTACCCGATGTAAACCAGTCGCCCGTAGTGGTGTTCCAAGAAGAACCTCCTGCAGCCAATGCTGGGATTGCGATAACGCTGAGCCCAGAAGCTAATAGTGCAGTGCTGATAGTGTGCGTCAGTTTGCTCGCTGATGTTGCCGTGCTACTTTTACTTTTTCCTCTGGTTAGCTCCCCCACAATCATCCATGTTTGACGACTGACATTCCAAATAACTTTATATGCTTTGTTCATGACGATTCAAGAATCCTTCTGTGTTTTGACGCTGAGTTTAATTATTTACTTATGTTTTATGCGTGAACTTCCTTGAGAATACAATGAATTTACATAAAATAAATGTCTTATTCTCATGGTCGCACTCGCTTCTGACTCGAGTATTATTTAAAGACATAAATTTCAATATGTTGAAAGCATATTATTGACTCTATTGCGGCCTAGCATGCTTGAATATTGAGAGTGCTTCGCATGCTATTATGTGTTCATCTATCAAATCAGCGTACTTTTTGTTCGATGAAGCTTATTCATACACTGGTGAGTTCATTGGAGTAATAAGGGAGCGTTTACGCAACGTGAGTGTTTGAGATAGCAATCATTGGGAGTAGCATGACAAACGAACGTAATCTTGGCGTGAAGTGGACGACAGAACAGATTGAATCGGTGACGAAGGCGTTAGCTGATTTACGCTTGTTAGTGGATTTAGAACTGGCCCCACGCTATCCTCATTTTAACCATAAACCCTATCCGTTAGGACGCTGCAAAGAAATTCGCGATGCTGTTTTCACCTTATTACAACAAAAACTACAACAGCCAACCGAGCCGGGGCTAGCTTTTATTCGGGATAGACTGACTGATGGCGACACTTTTCAAAAGGTATGGGGCTCATTAAGAGATGATTACTTTCAGAATGCGATACTGGTTGGAGACTGGTATATAGACGTATCAAACGACACCGTTAACCCTAATAAACCGAGGGTTGAGATAGAGGCTTTAGCTGAGTCAGGTTTCTCTGGTATCTCGAGTTTTGAGCAATTTGTGAAAATAGCTGAACCCTATTGGGAGGTCAAAGTGTATCGAAATGACATCTGTCCAGCATTAGCACCCTTTATGCCACTGCTTTTTGTGGCTAATAGTGGTGCTTGTTGGCTAGGGGAGGCGAATGACGATATGTTAGCGGTGGCGATGAATAGTCAGTTTTCAGCCTCAGAAAGTATTTTATCGGCACTGCCATCACCGCCTCATGATGCCATAGAAGGCTGGAAGGCGGCCTTGCTTAGGCTTAAACATAATACGTTTTTACATCAACAGGGGAATGCTTTGGATTACTGCAAAGCCTATCGTGTGAGCCAGCGTTATATAGGGACAGCTTTTCGGGATAGTGCCGTGATGGCATACCTGTCACTTCCCAAAGGTATCTCGCTTTGAATGTCGATGAATGCATACTCTATCCCTTCCCTTGATAACTCTTTTGCCCTGAGTCGAATGTCTATGAACTTATTATCCAAAGCATAAAAATGACCGTTTTTGGCACGTTAGCGACGAATTGTTCAAAGGTTAGTTTTTGATCCAATATAATCACTCCGTTCTGTTTTCAGAAGATAAGTCTGGGAGGGAACTATAAGCTCTGTTCACAGTAAAAAGTTAGCGAGTAATCATTTAAAGAATGATTGAATACAATAGTTGTAATTTAGATAATAAAAAAAGAATGATAAACGGAGAAAATTGGGTGGATTTGGAAGTAAAAAACGAATACTGGGCAGAGAACTTTAAAAATTTAGATTTTGCTGGGATAGAAATATCTTCGAAAGAATTCGATGGCTGTACATTTGAGAAATGTAATTTTAGCGAGGCGACGTTTAAAAGGTGTAATTTCGTTGATTGTGATTTTACTAACTGAAACTTAAGCATTGTTAAAATGGAGTACAGTACTTTTGCTGATGTTTGTTTTCGAGACTCCAAGTTAATTGGTATTAATTGGACCAAAGTTGCATGGCCAGGATTAATATTTAGTTCGCCAATTAAGTTTTATAACTCAATACTCAATGATTGTTCGTTTTATGGACTTTCTTTACAAGATTTAGTAATGGAAGCATGTAAGGCACACAATGTTGACTTCCGAGAAGGTGATTTTAGCAACTCAAACTTTACGTACGCTGAGCTATCAGGTGCTTCATTCGTTAACACTAATTTGTCTGGTGCAGATTTTTCAGAAGCCACCGGCTACGATATTAACATCTACCAAAACACTATTAAAAAGGCTAGATTTAGTCGTTTTGAAGCGGCTAGGCTTCTTGATTGCCTTGAGATTGAATTAGTCGATTAAATAAAACCTATAAAATGCTTAACAAGTACATTAACGTGTTACAACCAAGACTTTCCACTAGACTCGCTATCACTATCCCGTTATCCGGGCATTCAGCATGATAGACAAATGACCGCTTCCCGACCCATGACGGTGATTAACCTATTAATTACTGTTCTAGTTTACGAAGTGAATGTTCTCCACCGCCATGAATTAAATTGATTCATAAATTACACGATTTGCAACTGTCTTAACGAAGCTAAACTCTGCTTGGTTCATGAGATACTTACGACCATAGGGTTCTCAGGATCAGCGGCCCATTCCTAAAGTGATACCGTGTAGACAGCAACATTAGTAAACCTAAGTCAAGTCATCGCAAAAGCATTTGCGGATGCCATTATCCCGCCACCACAGTATGTAATAGTACGGACGTTGCTATTCCCATTGAGAAGAATACTCGTGATATTCGTAGTGGTTACATTTCTATAAGCCTTACTTAAGTCGTTCTTCCATCGAACATAATAGGTGATTTTAATCACTAACAGTATATGTAATTAAAGCAATGTAGCTAGCTCATGTATGTACATGAGATAAAAATAAAAAACCTCAATGCCGATAATTTTTGTAGTATTAACACCCGTGTTAATAGGGAAGTATATAGTGGCGATCGATTTATCGACATAGCACCGTAGCGTAGCGAAGTGTGCGGAGAGATTTAATAAGTCATCATGAAAGAAATTAGATAGCCAACAACCTTAAAATCAGACATCATCACCGTGAAGAAGGCATGTATAAACCTCAAAAGGTTGCCTCACCATTTTTCAGACGAGCAACATTTAAAAAGGTGGTCGATACTGCCCCGCATCAAGTTTTAATGATTCACAGCCAATAAATTTAAAAATTTAAGCTGTATGGCAATTATTTCGACCTTTGTTTTTAGCCATATACATGGCTTCATCTGCTCGCAATATAAGTTCATCGAGATTTTTAATATCAGCTGCAAGGCTGCTAACCCCAATACTTACTGTAATGTTAGTCTCAATTTTAGGGATGTTAATTTCGCTAATTACCTGACGAAGTCGTTCCGCAATTAATTGTGCTTCGCCTGTATCTGCTTCTTCAAGTAAAATCATGAATTCTTCACCACCTACTCTTGCAGGCAAGTCAGTTTCCCGGCAAACATACTTAATACTATTAGCCACAGCAATTAAAACAGTATCTCCAGTAGCATGCCCGTAGTCATCATTAAATTGCTTAAAATGATCAATATCCAGCATTAACATAGATACGTTACGTTGATAACGTATAGATTTTTGAAAGATGACTTCTGCTTGTATATAAAAAGAGCGACGATTCATTAGCATTGTTAAGGGATCGGTTGACGCAATTTGCTTAAGTTCTTCTGTTCTGTCTTCCACCTTTTGTTCTAATGTATCATTGAGTTCTTTTAGTTCATTTTGCACTATTGCAAAATGATGTAGAGACACGCCAACCAACGTGATAGAAAATAAAAGCGAACCTATTGCTATGGGCATTCTTGTCCAAGGAAGAATGTTGTGAGCGACCCCCATATCAATTAACAAAAAAAGGCTGAAAATTGCAAAAGAGGCGAGCTGTATTTTTACATCGTTATTGACCTGCTTAACTTGAGAAAAGGTGATCAAGAATAATGTAAGCAGGCTTAGAGTTAATAAAACGTCAAACAGATAATACATGGATGACAAATTGACTAATCCCATAGCCGAACTACTAATAGCAACAATTACAAAGACAAAATGAAATTTCCAAATAGCCTTAATGACTTTTGTAAATTTCCATGCATTCCATGAATCAAATAACATCGCTATGGCGATGGGTAGAACAAAATAGGCTGTGGCAGCAATATGATCCCAAACTATAGGAGCATTGACGATTAGCTGTTTAACCTGACTCTGCGCAAACAACATAGCACTCGAAGCAAAGGTGAAAAAGAAAATGCGTAGGAATGTTTGTCTATTTGACTGAATGAAAGCAAAAATTAGCGCTAAGAGAGCAATGACTAGAGATAAGCTACTGACAGCTATATCTGTTATCGATTTATCGATGACATAACTGAATAAATCTATTCGCTCCATTAGTTTGACTTCACCCCATAATCCGATGTCTGGAGCTGAAGAAAATATCCGAAAATAAATCATCTTCCCTGCAAAATTTTCAGGGAGGCTGACCATATGCCATGGCCATCCTTCAAACCGTCCCTGTCCATGTTGGTCGAATGACCCGTAGTGATAAATTTGATGTCCATCAATGTAGACTTCGGTGATTAAATCAACACTATAAATATAAATAACAGGATCGCGCCATATTCCGTTGTCAGGCAGATTGGTGCGATACCAGACATTTGTCTTTCCATCACGACTGGGTGGGTTGGAGGGGAAGTTAATATTTAACCAGTCATTTTGATTGTGATCGCCTGCGCTCCATTCAGGAATGCCATCCTCACTAATAGGTGAGTCTCCCCAGCGATATTGCCAGTTGGAATCAAGATCTTGAATTGCTCCTTGAGCAAGAACAAGGCATGGAAACAGCATCAGGAAAGTGATGGTTTTCAGGAGAAATCGTTTAGGAAAGCGAGATAGAAAAAAGGGTAATAGTGACGGAGTGTGGTTAAGATGAACAATCGACAATGTGGGCTCTCTTTTCATTCAATGCTAACTATTTAAACGGAGGTCAATACGATAAATTGAAACCATCTTACAGCTTATGGCGATGCTTTGAATTTTCATGAAGTATCACTATGAACGAAAAAGCCAAAGCTGACTACATAAAATTGGCTACTCACTTTATTAAAACACTTATTGGATAAAGGCATCAATCCGACCGAAAATAACGTCAAGCAGGCGTTATTTTCAATACTGATGACTTATATTTTATTTCAATCAATCAAGCGATGAGAGCAGCAATAACCATTTGTATTTCAATTCCAAGGAGCACGTCGTGATGCTCCCGCCAAAAAATACTCACTACATTTCAGGTGATTATAAGGGTTCCGGTCTTTATAATTAAGCTGAAAACACTTTTTCATTCAGTACAAAGCAGCGTGGAAATGCTACCGAAAATATCTTTAGCTACATATCCCCGTACTTCCTATAACGTCCACTGAGATACATGAGTTCTAATGATCGCATAGCTGACATATAAAATATGGTGGCCATATGGAGGGGAGTTACGCAATGGATAGATTAAGTCCTTCACAAATATGACGACTCACTTGTTTTGTTACCAATGCATGGGCAAAAATCGTACCGACTGCTTACAGCAGTAGCTTATATGAATCGGCGGAATTGGCATGTGAAGTTAACTCTATTTTTAAGGGCAGCTTCCGACGCAAGATAGTAACTCGGTCCTGTTTACAGCGATACTAATCACAAAAGAATAGAGCGATACTAATTTTCATACTGTCAGTAGAAATAGTGATTCACTCACCGATATTTCACTTTTTTATTTAAGTAACGGAAGCCCGTTTAGCATTTCTTCGCAATAATCCCAGTCATCCAATGTCTCTTTCCACGCTAATGGAATCGCATTTACGCCTTTGTATGCACCAAGAACCATGCCGATAGCAATTGCCCTTGAAGCATTGTCCCCACCGACCATGGTATTTGCTTGTAGTGCTTTTTTTAGTCCATCTTCCTCGTTTTCATATTTTAGTATAAAGTAGACAGCGCCAGGAAGCGTTCCCTCAGTAGGACTTGCTTTGCCTACTTTTATTGGTTCTGAGCGACCTACGTCCCATAGTCTTGCCATGCTTGTAATTGCAAGATCATCAGCAAACTTCTCCTGCGAAAGTGCTGATTTTTCATCAGTAACTTCTGTTACTTTTGCAATTGCTTGAGCAACTTTATCCTGAAAAAAATCGTCCATTTCTAAAGCAACAGACTCAATTGCATTAGATGGTGTCTCTCCGTTAATTACACGGTGGGTGACACGAGCGAAAAACTCGCCACCCCCTAGGGCATGAACATCTCTATGTGTGAACATGCTTTTTCTTGCAGCATCTACTACTTCATCTTCTGTGTCGTAATAGGCATGTGCTGCTACATGACGTATTGCCATCGCGTTCGAAATTCCACCAAGACGCTCAACAGGTACCCCTTGTCTTACTTGTCCATAAGTCTCTTTAGTCATAGTACATATCCAAGAACCCCAGCCATTTTCAAGACGCTTCATCCAGTGAGGAATCATGTTTGTTACATTAAAAGGTCTTGGGCTGTCTGAAAGAGATGCCAAATATTCTAATACCAAGATATTGTAGTCTCCAGCATCCGTTGTCCCACCTGCCTTTTTACCTGGATGGTAGTTACGCTGTCCCCAGCCAATGCCATGTGTTTGGCCACCCATCATCTCTCCTGGTGACATGTATTTTTCTATAGGTTTATTGCCATAAGCTTCATATATTTTGTTAGCGTCATATTCATAATGACTTCCAAGACAAAGTGCATCAGCGACTATAGCACCAAAAAAAGCACCTTTTATTCTTTCTTCTTTTGAAATATTATTCATGATTTGTCCCATTGTTTTTGTCAATTGTATCTGTGTGAATATTTTATTTCACCCACTACTTTTAAATGGGTATATGAACTAATACAAATTTAAGTAGTAGAAAATTAGTTTAAATAAAATCATCTTGAAATATCCAATTGGGCACCGACTCGAACACCCGAAAAGCTATACATTCTCTAGAAACTACGCTCATTTATGTATTTTCAATATAGCGATATTGTGAAGGGAAAGCATAAATTACCCTGCGAACCTGGTGTGTTGTTACAGTACTAAACGACGATGAGCCAAAGGAGATATTTCATCTCAATTTATTCAACCCACGGTAATAAACCGATAGATTCATATTCCATTAGTCTCATTTTAAGTTACTATCACATTTCTCCAAACCGATTGCCAGAGGCAAAACCGTGACCCCATTGGGCCTACCTGTTGAAGATATTTTAGACCGTCTTAAGCAACAATTATCTGAGCGGCACGAGGTCGTACTGGAAGCACCACCGGGTGCGGGTAAAACTACCTTAGTCCCACTTGCGCTGATAGATGAACCTTGGCTAAAGCACAGAAAAATTCTAATGTTAGAGCCGCGCAGAATCGCCACGAGATCTGCTGCATATCGTATGGCTAGCCTTTTGAATGAACGTCCTGGACAAACGATTGGTTATCGTATGAGGTTAGACACTAAAGTCAGCAAACAGTCAAAGGTAGAAGTAATCACTGAAGGTATTCTTACCCGAATGCTACAGGATGACCCATCGTTAGGTGAAGTGGGTTTGGTGATATTTGACGAATTTCATGAACGCAGTTTAGATTCTGATCTGGCACTTAGTTTGTGCCTCAAAGGTCGTGCTTTGTTCAGAGATGACCTGAATCCTTTAAAAATACTGGTTATGTCGGCCACACTCGATAGCAACGCCATATCGGAATTGCTAGGAGGGGCCCCCGTGGTTAAAAGTCAGGGTCGGGCTTACCCAGTCGATATTATTTACGGTCATGCGATAAAAGCCAACGACCGCATTACTGATCGTATGGTTGCCACTATTAAGCACGTTATTGTTGAGAATCCAAGCAGTAGCCTACTGGCTTTTTTACCTGGCCAGGGAGAAATTAGACGCATTGCAGATGAGCTTTCTAATTGGATTTTCGATAGAAAATTACAGGGCATTCATCTGCGTCCGCTCTATGGCAACCTGTCGATTGAAGAGCAACAACAGGCCATCGCGCCACTAACGGGGCAACAATCAAATGATCAGAAAATTGTATTGGCCACCAATATTGCGGAAACCAGCCTCACCATTGATGGTGTTGATGTCGTCGTCGATTGTGGCCTTGTAAGGGAATCAAAATTTAATCCGTCGACTGGTATGACGGGTTTACATACCGTCAAAATTTCGAAAGCATCGAGTGTGCAAAGAGCAGGGCGAGCAGGGCGGCTACGCCCAGGAAAATGTTACCGACTCTGGTCAGCCGATCAACAACAGCAACTAGCAGCGTATGGCACTGCTGAAATCCTAAATGCCGATCTTGCCCCGATGGCATTGCAATTATTGCAATGGGGTGTAGATAACCCAAGGGAATTAAGCTGGATCGATCCACCGCCACCAGGGCTGTGGCAACAGGCCATGGAGCTACTTAGATCGCTCGGCGCGATTAGGCGCGAAGCCAAGGGTTGGCTTCTGACCGATCATGGCAAGGCAATGACGTCTCTGCCGATACATCCAAGGCTCGCACATCTATTACTGTGCGGTACCGCGCTCGGTTTTCTGAAACCAGCGGCCTTACTCGCCAGCCTGTTATCTGATCGTGACCCTTTTAGTCATGACAATGCAGATATTAGCTACCGCCTTGAAATCTTGAACGGTAAGTCACATTGTCCACCAATGCATCAGGGCTGGTTACAACGCACGCGTCAGTTAGCACAACAATTCGAACAACAAGTAACAGCGCAAGCATCTAAGCTAAAACTGGCCAATAAAGTAACGCACTTGATAACGGCTGAGCAATTGCCTGGTTATCTGCTCGCTTGTGCATATCCTGACCGCATCGCGCGTCAAAGGCACTCGGGGGGGTATCAACTCGCCAACGGCCGAAGTGCGAAGCTGATTGGGGATCATCATCTTGCGAATAACCGATGGCTCGCCATAGCCGAAGTGTCAAGCCAGCAGGGTGGCCAAGGGGATGTTATTCGTTCAGCTGTGAAGCTTGATGAAGGACTGTTTAATTCTGTCCTCAGCAACTCGATTCAGCTAGAAACCATTGCTGAGTGGGATAAACAATCGAATCGTTTTATCGCTGAAGAGCAACAAAAAATCGGCGTCCTCATTCTCCAGCGCAACCGCTTAAACACCGTACCTGCACAGGCCAAAAGCGCCGCATTGATTCAGCATATCCGCAAACAGGGACTCAGCCTTCTCCCTTGGACTGCAGAGCTTGAACAATGGTGCGCCAGAGTGTCATTAGTTCGCTCCACTGATGAAAATAATAACTGGCCAGATGTGAGTAATGACGCATTGCTTGCCACGCTTGAGGATTGGTTAGCGCCTTATTTAAATGATGTTAATTTATTAAACGACTTCAAGAAGGTTAAGTTAACTGAGATCTTGCATGCACTACTGCCTTGGGAAAAACAGCAAACACTCAACAAGCTGGCACCAACTCATTTAAAAGTACCCTCTGGTTCAAATATTCGCATTGACTATACTCAGATCCCACCCGTTCTGGCAGTGAAACTACAGGAAATGTTTGGCTGCGAGCAAAGCCCCGCTGTTATCACAGGCAAAGTACCATTGTTAATACACCTCTTGTCACCTGCAGGCAAGCCGCTGCAAATCACGCAAGACCTCGCTGGCTTCTGGCGCACCTCATATCATGAGGTTAAAAAAGAAATGAAAGGGCGTTATCCAAAGCACCCCTGGCCTGATGATCCGCTGGTTGAAATTGCGACACGGAAGACTAAAAAACGTGCTTGATGAGCTGGTTTTGGTTTTAATGAGCGAGAAGGTGAAACATTAGAGCTGGTTATTAAAGGTCGTACGAGTTCCCATAATGTTTAGTTAATTAATTTTATTTTCTATTATGCCAAAGGAATGAAATAGCACTATGATTCATAGTGAAAAATAGAGTTATACTGATCACATAAAAAGCGTTCACTAATCAAAGGCTCTGTCAGTTTATGAGAATAAATATGAAGCGAATAAGTACAAATATTGTCATTTTATCGGCCACTCTATTACTGGTTTCGTGTGTAACGCCACCCTCTTCAAAGCCGTCGGGCCCTCGTACAATAATATTGGGTAATGAAACCTATAACGAGGCCAATTTAGGAAAGTTTACATCATGGCTTTGTAACGGCGATGACTCAGACAAAGGGACCTTGGTTGAGGTTGGCTTGTTTAGCAATGCAGATTTAAACGGGGCTGGTTTTATACTTTATGATGGCGGCTACACAGGTGAGTTAACAAAATATCGACGAGAAGGAATAAACAACCGCTGGGACTGGGGACCAAATGGCGTTGATTATGCATTTATTATAAAGCCTGATGGTACTGGTTTCTACTATGATTTCTCTTCAACTGTCGAAGGCGTTACCATAAGCTCTAAAGATGTTTATGAGTGCGAGAAAAAATAAACTTAATAAGCAAAAAGCCGACGCATACGTGTGTGGTGCCTGAAAGCTAAAGCATCAAAAAATAAATGTCTATTGGGCCAGAATCAGTGAAGAGGAATACCTCACTGATTTATTACAGTGCCCCATGATTTAAAATACTTATCAGAGGAATAATTAATTTACTTTATAGGTATTAATAATGTCATTGAATTAAAATAATCTGCTCTTTAGTTTACAACTTACATAGCAACCGAAAAATTTAGTTGAAAATATAACGTATCACGCAGTGGGGATTCAGCCCTTCTACACAAGGCATGAGGTGCCCCCTATGACCAATCAACTACTCCAGGAAACATCCCCAACCGTCGTGACGCTTGACGATTTAGCAACGTTGGCAAACTATTCACTTATCGACACGCTCAACTGCGATCCTGATGCGAAAGAAAACGGAGCAGACCACGCGCCGCGACAAGTTTTCACGGGACACTATGTTCCCGTTAATCCCACACCAATCGAAGCTCCTGAGTACATAACGCACAGCAAAAACTTTTTTCGAGAACTTGGCTTTGCCGACAGCATGGCAGAGTCGGCCGACTTCATTGCTATGTTCTCCGGCGATATCTCTAACGTTCCTGAGCCGATGTCTAAGGTCGGCTGGGCAAGTGGCTACGCGCTTTCTATCTATGGTACCGAATACAACCAACAGTGCCCGTTTCAAACTGGCAACGGATACGGCGACGGTCGCGCGGTTTCAGTACTTGAGGCCGTCATCAACGGTCAACGTTGGGAAATGCAACTGAAAGGTGGCGGTCGGACGCCATACTGTCGCGGGGCAGACGGTCGCGCCGTCCTGCGATCAAGTATCCGAGAGTTTCTAGCACAGGAGCACATGCACGCACTTGGCGTGCCGACATCACGGTCTCTGAGTTTATATGTTTCGAAAACAGAGAAGGTCAAGCGACCGTGGTACTCGGAGGGCTCGCGCTCGAAGGATCCTGACATACTTACATCGGAGGCTGTCGCCATCTCGACGCGCGTCGCACCGTCGTTCATTCGGGTCGGCCAACTCGAGCTCTTTGGTCGTCGTGCCCGTAACAATGAACACTCGAAAGCGATGGAAGAACTCGAGAAGATTGTGTTACACGCTATCGATCGTGAATACGGTGACGTCATCGACAATAAACTAACCACCGCCGAAAAAGTGGTGTTGTTCGCCCGTGAGTTTCGCAGCCGACTAGCATCGCTTGTGGCAAACTGGATCCGCGTCGGCTATTGCCAAGGGAACTTCAATAGCGACAATTGCGCGGTTGGTGGTTTCACTCTTGACTATGGTCCTTTCGGATTCTGCGATGTGTTTAATCCACACTACCAACCATGGACGGGTGGGGGGCGACACTTTGCCTTTTTGAATCAGCCTGTGGCAGCAGAACGCAACTTCCACATGTTTTGTACAGCGTTACAACCATTGCTTAAGTCACATCCGGATTTTCTGCTACAGCTCGACGAGATTCGAAGTGGCTTTCCGACAGTGATGCAAATGCAAATGGAAAAGATGTGGGCTGCCAAACTTGGACTGGACACTTTTCACCCCGTGTTGTTTAGTGAGCTCGAAACACTCATGGTGCAAACGACTGTTGATTACACTATCTTCTTTCGTGAGCTATCGATGATACCTGACGACATTAGCTCACTCAAAAAAAGCTTCTACAATAACTCGACGTATGAGGATGATGCCAAAGGTATGGACAAGCACTGGTCAGAGTGGCTGGCAAAATGGAAATTGGCCAGTATGGCCGACGAGAATGCTACTTCGCCTTGTTCCCGTGAGGAGCGCTCTAGGCAAATGAAACTCGTCAACCCAAAATACAGTTTGAGAGAGTGGTTCGTTGTGCCAGCGTATCAGCAAGCAGCTGCAGGTAACTACGCTTTAGTTCGAGAATTGCAAGATATTATGACGCAGCCATACGATGAGCAATCGAAGGAAGTAGAGGATAAATACTATAGGCTAAAACCGTCTGAGCTCTTTGAGACTGGTGGCTTGTCGTATTATAGTTGTTCGTCGTAATTTTTCGAAAACTGATCGGCCAGAGGTCACTCACCGGTTTTCCACACCGTCGCTTTTAATTGGTGTCTATGGATTGTGACAACCCGTTTATTGCTTTAGTATTTCATTTAGCTAAATCATAACTATTTTTAACCAGTATAACTTTAATTTATAGGGCTTAATTTTGACTACTTTTTCATTTCTTAAAGCACTACGGACTGTTAGCCTTTTTGTTTGCCTAGGCTTTTTATCTGCCTGTGCAACAACCTCTGACCCATCATCAGTTGACAATGTCAGTTTTGGTGAACAACCAGCAGACTATAAAAATATCGTCAAAACATATCTTGAAAATAATCCGGCTGAAACACCTCTGAATTTGGAAAGGATCGAATTTCTAAATGAACCAAATAAATTTATTTATCATCAATTTACTCAAGAGAAATTTGGCTATCGTGTTTGTGCTTTAATAAATACTCAAACTTCCAGAGGATTACGGGCACACTTTTTTTTAGTGAACAATAACGAAGTCATCGAACATCTATATGATTTAGGTCTGCTTCGATTGTCTAAGGAACTCTGTGATGTTGACATGCTCACCTCGGAAAGCAGAATGACAGCGGTTACGACAGAAGTGGTTGATGAAAATGGCTTTAAATATATCACCTGTCATGGAAATGATAATAAGGCTTTCTTTGCTATTAACTCGAAAAAACGCCAATTATTAAAGCAACATGATGGTAAGCAAGTTGCCATTTTTAATATTGAGCAGCTTACTGACACTTATATCGTTGCAACATCGGCAGATAGTCGTATTTCTATCAACCGTATCTCCGGTACGATGCTAGAACAAACTCATGGTATAGAATCACAGGCAGTGTGCGAGTTAAGCAGTAAACAACGATTTTAATAGTTGGCAATGTATAGTATTGAACGGAGTTTGTGGTTACTTATTATTGGCTGGCCAACTCATTGAATAATTATGAGCATTATAAAAATACAACCGAAAGCGAATGGAAACTGAGTAACTTAATAATATTTCTTTACTGGTCAAGCGAATAAACGCATGTATCAAAAGTTTGAAGGACATCAGGTAACAACATGATAATAAAAATTATTACAGTAATTATGTTACTGAGCATTTCTCATTTAAGCATAGCAGCGGATGATCAATTGCTTACTGGGACTGAGTTGTTGGCGTCAGCAAAAAAGCAAATTAAAAATATTGACACGAAGCAATTGCAGGAACAACTTAAGAAAGACCCGATGACTTTGCTAATTGATGTGCGTACCGAAGAAGAGATTATGCTGGAGGAAGGTACGATTGACACGGCTTTGAATACTGTTATCCCTCGAGGTTGGCTAGAATCCCGTATTGATCAATATGCAGTAAATAAGGATGCCCCTATTATCGTGTATTGTGGCTCAAATACTCGTAGTCCTTTTGCAGCCCAGACACTGATGCAAATGGGTTACACCCATGTGATGAATTATGAAGATGGCTTTTTCGAGTGGAAAAAAGCAGGTCTCCCCATCAATATTCCTGATAAAGAGCTAGATTCATTTCTATATAGCAAACCAATACGTATAGCAGAAGGCGTATGGTCTGCAATCGGCGCAACAGCGCCGCCAAGTTATGCCAACTCTGGACATAACAATAACTTATCGTTCATTGTTACAGATGAAGGTGTGGTGGTGATCAATGCAGGAGATAATTATCTGCTCGCCAGCTCACTACACGATGAGATTAAGAAGATTACTTCGCAACCGGTGAGATATGTAGTGCTTGAAAATGAGCAAGGACATGCCTCATTAGGTTCCAATTATTGGAAAGAACAAGGCGTCCAGATTATTGCACATAAAGATGCTGATATAGCCATTCGTAAGGATGCTGCTGTTACATTGGAGCGCATGAAATCCTTCGCACGAGATAAGGCATGGAAAACCGAGGTAGCCTTTCCTGATCAAACTTTTGATGAACAAATGATTCTCGAACTAGGTGGTCAACGGATTGAATTACTTTACTTGGGCCCTGCTCATGGACCTGGTGATATAGTTGTTTGGTTACCTGACAAAAAGCTTGTTATCGCGGGAGACATGGCTTTTTCTGAGCGCATGCTACCGATTTTTGAGCATACGGACACCGCTGGCTGGCTAGAAACTTGGAAAAAATTTGCTGCCTTAGGCGCTGAAATCGTTGTACCAGGTCACGGCGGTCCAACCAATATGGCTGAAGTGACTAAATATACCCGTGATTATGTGGCTTATATGCGGAGTGAAGTTCAAACGATACTGGATGTAGGGGGTGGGTTGAATGATGTCTATAAGATCGATCAGTCTGCTTATTCTCACCTGCATACATATCAGGAGTTAGCAGCGCTGAATGCCAGTACGTTATACCGTATGATGGAGTTTGAATAAGCTAAAAGACTAGAAACAAATAACGATGGTGAATCCACAACTAATTTTGGTTATACATTGAGCCTTAAGAAGGAGCTGGGGTGCGAAATTATTTTATGAGATGAAAATAATTTTTGATATTGAATTTCGTTAGCGACAATAATTATTTAACAAGAATATTACGTTTACTCACAGGCGTTCTGTGGCGCTTAATGAGCGATCAGTTTTCAAACTGTAGTTCAGCCAGTCTTGCGTACAAGCCGCCTTTATTTCGTAGTTCAATCGCATCGCCTGTTTCTACAATTTCACCATTTTCCATGACAACAATTTTATCGGCCTTTTGTACCGTCGCTAAACGGTGGGCAATAATCAATGTGGTTCTGCCTTTCATAGCGGCATTAAGTCCTTCTTGCACGAGCACTTCAGATTCGGCATCAAGTGCACTGGTCGCTTCGTCTAATAATAAAATAGGCGCGTCTTTCAGCATGGCGCGTGCAATCGCAATGCGTTGTCTTTGACCACCTGATAAGCGCGTACCTCGTTCACCTAAGAAGGTGTTATAACCATCGGGTAATTGCCGCACAAATTCTGCTACTTGTGCCGCCTTGGCGGCGGCTATCACTGCTTCATCTGTCGCATCGGATTGTCCGTAGCGTATGTTTTCTAATACATTGGCAGAAAAAATAATAGGGTCTTGGGGCACAATCGCAATTAATCGACGTAAATCATTTAAGCTGATGTCACTAATATTTTGGCCATTAATAGTAATGCTGCCAGTTTGTGCATCGTAGAACCGTAACAACAGTTGAAAAATAGTGGTTTTCCCTGCACCTGATGGCCCAACTAAAGCAACTGTTTCACCTGCGTGAATATGTAGGTTAATATTGTTTAATGTGGGGTTAAGTGGTCGCGACGGGTAGTGGAAATACACATTGTTAAATTGGATATCGGCTTCAGAACCATCGATTAATGCTAATGGGTTAGCAGCTTCAATAACGGCAGTCTCTGTATGCAATAATTCGAGCAAACGCTCAGTGGCACCCGCTGCACGCATAATGTCGCCCCATACTTGAGCCATAGTACTAACGCTACCAGCTACCATGGCGGCATATAAGACAAATGAAGCGAGTTCCCCACCCGTCATTACACCTTCGCTCACTTGGCGAGCGCCTACCCATAAGACAAAGATAATCGCGCCCATCACCGCGGTAATAATCACTGCGGTGAGTAATGCTCTGACCTTTGTTCTTCGAATTGCAGTTAAAAAACTGAGCTCTGCACTATCAGCAAAGCGGTTAGTTTCACGTATTTCTTGCGTATAAGATTGCACGGTTGGCATGGCATTTAAAATTTCACCCGCCATGGCTGAACTATCGGCAATACGATCTTGCGATTCACGTGAGAGTTTTTTGACAGAACGACCAATTAAAATGATGGGAAAAATCAAACAGATCATTAAACCAATATTGATTGAAAACAAGTAAAAACTGGTCACGGCAAGCATAATCATACCGCCTATAAACTGAAACAAACTACGTAAACCCATAGATGCCGAACTACCTACGACCGTTTGAATCAGCGTGGTATCACCCGTTAAACGAGAAAGCACTTCGCCTGTTTGTAGCGTTTCAAAAAACTGTGGCGATTGTCTTAATACGCTGGCATAAACTGCACTACGTAAATCCACGGTCACGCGCTCGCCTATCCACGAAACCATGTAGAAGCGCAAGGCAACCATGATTGCCCAAAAAGCGGCTAAACCAAATAGCACGCCAAACTTGGTATCGATGTTAATCGTTGGGGCTGTGCCACCATTATTGCCAAAACCCACATCAATTAAATCACGAAATGCTAATGGTACTAATAGTAACGTTGCTGAAGCCAAGCATAACAACACAAAAGCAATGCCCATTTGTAAACGATAAGGCTTTAAAAAAGGCCATATATCTTTTAATGAGGCAACGCGCTTTGGTTTAAGACTATCTTTGTGATTGGTAGTGTTTTCTGTTGTCATTGATTGAAGTTTCTAGATGGATATCAAGTATGACAGTATGCCACCTTTAAGGTGCGAACTCGTTTTGGTTTGATTAAAATCTAATAGGTGATTATCAATACCATCACCAACCACACCCAACATTCTATCGCGTTAAATTTAATGGAGTGATTGCCTTTAGCGTTAATCGAACAGGTGTTTTAGTTCCTGTTCCAACCAGTTTAATGCCGGGCCAATAGGTTGTTGGCTAGGGCGCATCCATTCGACTGGAGCCTGCCAAGGCTTGTAATCAAAATTGACCGGTAGCTGAAAGAGGTTTCCATTAGCAATATCATCCTCAACCATATAGCAGGGTAGATAGCTCCAGCCAAGACCGAGTCGAGTTAGCTTTCTTAGGGTTTCGAAACTGTTGCAGTACATTTTTTGCACTGAGAGGGGCGAGAAATGGGATAGATAACGACCATTGACGCCACGAATTAATAATTGTTTGTGTTGTATTACGTCACGAACATCAATACTGTTCAATTCTGATAACGGATGGGTGGGGTGGACGACGGCATAAAAGGGGATGTCACCGAGGTAACAGACGTCGAAAGCACTGATAAGCTCTATATCAGCAAACCGTAAGCCGATGTCGGCCTTGCCCTGACTGAGATGATCGATCATATCTGCGCTGGTAATACTGTGTATTTCTACTTCTGATGCGACAAACTGACGACTCAGTTCGGTAATGATTTTTTCTAATTTTGGTAGCATTAACGCATCGTCGATAGCAATGGTTAGGTGGGATTCCTCCGACTTAGACAGCGCCATAGCCGCTTTATTGAGCTCTTGACTCTGCTTTAATACCGCTTGGGCATAGCCGAGTAGTTTTTCGCCTGCAGGGGTAAGGATAGGTTTTCTGGCACTGCGGTCAAAGAGTAGGGTGTCGAGCTCAATTTCTAATGTGGCGATAGCTTGGCTTATTGCCGATTGTGCCTTGACCAATTTTCTGGCACAGGCCGAAAAAGAGCCGGTAGTGACTACTTCGGAAAAAATTCTTAGCTGTTCCAAACTGTACATATCGATATCTCTGTTGGCAATTCACATTATGGTATCAGTAAAACCGATAGTAATTAACTTTAATCCATCATGATTTAGATATATTATCGAGACTAATTACAACTTCTGGAGCATGCACTTTATGTCATCAAAATCGATGTCGGTAAAAGAACGTATTTTTCACAGCGTATTATTCGAGGCGCTAGCATTATTAATTGTGGTGCCATCCTCTGTCGTATTGATGACAACCGAGACGTCAACGATGACATGGCTTGCTGTAGAAATGTCACTGTCTGCAATGATATGGAATTATATTTATAACCTTGGCTTCGATCACGTATATGGTTTTCAGCGTATTAAGCGGGGGCTAGTTATGCGAATTTTCCACAGCCTTGGCTTTGAAGTGGGTTTGTTAATAGTAACCGTACCGCTGATCATGTGGATGTTAGATCTGGCTTTTTGGCCTGCGCTGATATTTGGTGTCGGTTTGGTATTTTTCTTTCTACTTTATGCCATTATTTTTAATTATGGTTATGACCATATTCGGTTTAAATTAGTGGAAAAAAATGAGTCATCAGAAGACTGTCGTGTTTAGCGACAGTAGTAATATAGAATAAACTTATCCAAGAAAACTATAATTTAACTGTTTGCCTAATAGTGCTCTTAAGTTAGCCGCTGTGGAAATAGGCAAGGTATTTCTCGCTGGTGCTCAAGGAGTTCTTATAGAGTATAGAATACAGATTTGTAGAGCGGGTTGATTTGAATGTAGGCAAAATCATAACAAATGATTGTTATTTGCACGTGAATGATAGATTAAGCTAACCTGAGTTTCATAGACTCATTACTTAAATAATTTTCACAAAAGGATTATGCATTGAAATGTCTTAACTCAATAATTTTGCTATTGATTTGTATGTTGAGTCTAGCAAAAAGTTATGCCCAATCACCTCAAGTCTTTTCTGAGATTGATAATTTATCTAATGGCACTTGGATGCCATTAACGTTTAAAAATATATCTAAACATACAGATTACCAACTTGTAGTGGAAGAGGGTCGTACCGTTGTCCATGCCAGCACGGAAAATAGTGCTTCATTATTGGTGACAAAAACTAATGTGAAACCTGATGAACGCCTAAAACTTGATTGGTGCTGGAAGGTGAGTAATGTTTTTGAGTCAGGTGATGCGCTTTCAAAGTCAGGTGATGATTATCCTGCCAGAATTTACATTGCTTTCGCCTTTGACGCCAAATCAGCAACTTTTATGGAGAAGCTTAAATACAATGCAGCCAATACATTTACCGAGGATACCTTGCCCGGTTCTGCATTGAATTATATTTGGGCAAATAAACTACCTGTTGGGCAGATCGTTACCAATCCATATTCTGAACAAACCAAAATGATTGCAGTGCAGTCTGGAAAGGCTAAGCTTGGTCAGTGGGAATGCAATTCTCGGGATCTTATTTCAGACTATAAGATAGCTTTTGGCCATTCACCGCCGCCAATTATTGCCATCGGTATTATGTCTGATTCTGACAATACAGGAGAAAGTGCTGAAGCTTGGTACGGTGATATTCGTATAGAAGATTGATTAAAGTTCCTGTTTTATCGACATGATGATTGTTATGTCTGAATAAACATTCAAGCAATGTATCGGTCCCAATAAGTACTTAAATGCAAAAATGGTTAGCTTCAAAGTATTCATTAAATAGTATATTAACGTCACAATGACATTAACTAAACTCAAAGCCAGCCCAAATATGCGATGTATTCTAATAGTTCTGTTATTTTTGAACTCAAGCTTATCTGCTGAACAACAGCATTGGCAATCAACAGATTTCATTATTGATAGTTTTGTGGATATTGCTTTAAACAATGAATATACAACTAAAACGAGTAAGGTCAGGAAATGGATAAACCCCATCTATTATCAGATTGATCATCGTACTGGTGATAAAGCCTTACACCAGCAATTAACGCAAACGCATCTTGCTCATTTAGCTAGTATCACTGGGCTAACAATATTGCCTACATCGATTAAACATCCGGCTAATCTGAAGATCATTTTTTCATCCGAAAATAACTTAAGGCAAGAACTACAACATGATTTTTTAATCAACGATAAACAACAGATTGAATCGCTTGCACGCAATGGTGTTTGTTTGGCGAATTTCTCTGTTAACTCAAGCAGTAACATAACTAAGGCTATCGTGATTATTCCGGTTGATCGTGCTCGCGCCAATGCCAAGTTACTATCATGTATTGTAGAGGAGTTAACGCAAGTTTTAGGCTTACCGAATGACTCAGACAAGGTTTTTCCATCTATATTTAACGATAAATCGAAAGATGATTATTTATCTGGTCTTGATTTGATCTTACTTAAAGCTTTGTATCATCCATCTATAACACCAGGTTTGGATGCGAAACTAGTTCGTAGGCAGTTAAAATATCTTCTTGATACGCCAGAGTTTCAGCAATTAATCATTGATGCTGAACTCAATGTAAGACAGCAAGGTTTATATAAACTTTTGAACTAATTATACCAACTCGAACTATACGCAGAAGAGGGCGTAACGTATGCAAAATTCAGTGCGGTGACTGGTGATTGAGTTTCATCATCTACTAATTGCTTTGAGTGCCGCAAGTAGATATTTTGGATTGTGCGTCGACTCATACATTGGATGCACCTTCTTATCGGTATCAAACAAACCATAAACGGCCATTTGGGCTGTCCTCACTGAATATTCAACTGTGAATACACAATCTTTAGGAGCTTCAGAAAATTGGCCTAAGAAAGCAAAATTTGTTGATCCTTTTGGTATAACATCTGGTCTATCACCGATCTTTCTAGGCATAAAAAGACTATCAATAAATGGCATTGCAACAGGGATACAATTGACCTTGCCAGCTTCTGTAATTGGTTGCATCAATGCTTGAATTTTCAAATGATAATAAAGTTCTTCTAACATTTCAGCACCAGTACACTCTGCCATTGTTTTATCAATGAAATTACCTTTTCGATCAGGATAGAGTCCATAGCCCCAAAAAATCTTTACATCATCGGGTTGGTTTGGAAAGTGAGGTTGGCGTGCAATCACAATTGACATGAGCCAGTTAGAATCAGTTAAGGTGACAAGACCACCTGTACCATCTACATTACCTGAGAAGTTCTCCATATAATCGAGAAAAGTGCTGTCTTTCATTGTTGCCGTAAAGGAGTACCATTTTTGCAGATCGATATTGTCACAAAAGGGACTTGGATTGCCAAAAGCGATATCTTTTTTTGCTATCTTCTTCCATAGCTTCCATGAACCAGAGTCTTCCACGCCCTTTAATTTTGCTGGAGTATCCCAACTTCCATTATCGGTACTTTCTGTTATTGAACCATTTGTGAAAAATACAAAATCATTTTTCCCCAGTACTATTTCAGCTTTATCTTTAAGATGAAGTACCGTAGCCGTCTTTTTATCGGCGGATAGATTGAAATCAATATCAACGACTTCTTTACCCATTTCAAACTTTACACCTTTTTCTTCAAGGTATTTTTTCATGGGTCGTACAACAGAGTCATATTGGTTATATTTGGTTCGCATGACACCACCTAACCTTGGCAAACCATCCACTAGATGCATGAATCGCTTCATGTATCTTCTCATTTCTACAAGACTGCTCCATTTCTGGAAGGCAAACATAGAGGACCATATATACCAAAATTTGGTATCAAAAAAAGCTTGATCAAACCAATCTTCTATTCGCTTATCACTTAATGATTTTTCTGAAACGTAGGTGAGCTTGATAAAATTCTTTTGTTGTTCAAAGGACAGTCCATAGGAGGATACATCCAGTTTCTGGCCATTTTTTAAGAGTCTTGCTTGGCCATTCGAAACAAACCGTTCATTAAATTCATACGATTCATCTCTTACCGAAACATTGGGATCTTCTAATGAAGGTATGTGAGAAAGTAGTTCCCAGTAGCACTCATAGTGCATTTCATGCATTCTTCCGCCACGAACAACAAATCCCTTGTCTTTATCACCGGCGCCGTCAGTGGCACCGCCAGGAATTAAATCCTTTTCTAAAATATGGATATTGTTTCCTGGCACGCCAGCATCTTTTATCAAATAGACAGCACTTGCAAGTCCAGCCATTCCACTACCAATAAGATATATCTCTGAAACGTTCACATTTTTTCTGTTTTCTGTTTTCATCTAAATATCCTGTTGATAATCTAATGTTCTAGTATGCGCCTTCGCCATAGACAAGTTCATAACTATGACTGTAAATTTCTAAAATATTTCCAAATGGATCTTCCATATAGATCATGCGGTATGGTTTTTTACCAGGGTAATAATAACGTGGTTTTTCCATACGTTTTTTACCACCTGCAGCAACGATTTTATCCGCTAACTCTTCAACATTTGGATCTTGAACACAAAAGTGAAAAATGCCTGTTTTCCAGTATTCGAAATTGTCCTCGGGGTTAACTTGTCTCTTAAATTCGAAAAGTTCAACACCAATTCGGTCACCTGTCGATAGATGTGCAATTCGAAACTTATCCCAATTGCTGCCAAATACATCGGTGCACATTTCACCGATAGGGCTATCGTCTTCTATTATTTCCGTTGGTTTCATAATCAAATACCAACCCATAACCTCGGTATAAAATTTAACGGCAGCTTCTAGATCAGGAACGGATATACCGATGTGTGAAAAACTGCGTGGATATGTACTACTCATAATTTATTCTCCTGTTATTAATGTTGTAAAGAGGTTACAAAATATTAAGTATTAAGTAAAATTATCATTTGAAATGTATATGAGTACTAAATGTAATGATTAATCCTGTTTTGTTACGCAGCTTTTGCACGCTTGTCGAGATTGGCCATTTTACTCGTACGGCTGAAAATCTCCATATGACGCAGTCAGGGGTCAGTCAACATATCCGAAAACTCGAAGAGCATATAGGTCAACCGCTTCTTATTAGACAAGGCAAAAAATTTACACTGACAAGTACCGGCGACCGCCTTTACCAAGAAGGCCAAAAATTAATACTATCACTGGCCGATCTTGAAAATCGCGTAGGTCAAGATCCGACTCATGAAGGAGTCGTAAAGGTCGTATCTCCGGGGAGCGTAGGTCTTAAGCTTTATCCCCTTTTATTGGCTTTGCAAAAGCATTACCCAAAGCTGGTCATCGAATATCGATTTGCACCTAACCGTGAAATTGAGAAATTGATTGTCGATCACAAGGTGGATATAGGTCTAATGACGTGTTTATCAACGATGAGTGAAGTTCGCCTTAAACCTATTGCGCAAGAAGCCTTATTATTGGTTACACCAGCAGGTATTCTAGAGCCTAGCTGGGGCCAATTAATGGCCTTAGGATTTATTAATCACCCTGATGGTGCTTATCATGCCGGCCAGCTTCTTGGTGTAAATTTTCCCGAATTTCAGAACTGTCATCAATTTAAAAATGCAGGTTTTTCAAACCAGATCAATCTGATTTTAGAACCGGTGAGTATGGGCCTGGGATTTACTGTTCTTCCGAGTTACGCTGTAGCCGCTTTTAAAGAACGTGAAAAAGTGAAAATACATCACCTGACTAATGAAGTCAGTGAGACGCTCTATATGGGCACTCATACCAATAAATTCACACCGAATAGAGTAGTCACAGTGATGTCTGAAGTGGAAAAGTGCCTTAAAGATATTTGAATTTAACAAAGGACTACACAGCACAAACTTTCGTTGTTACCTTTTTTATAAAAACCATAACAAGCCATTATGAAACAACGTCTCAAGTAAATGGGGGAAAAATGTCGATTCTTGGGGCCTGAGCAGTAAATGGTCGCTATTCGGCCCAAAGCCAACACTATCTTATTCAACAGTAATTGCAATCGCTTTAGTATTTATGAATACTACCACGTAATAATACGTCTAGTAATTATTTAAATTATTGATTATATTAAAATTGTAATTACAAATTACAAAAAGTAGAAAGAATTATAAGCAGGAATAAGGTCTGTTTTATGTATTAAATATGCCAATAGAATGTGATGACTTGCGTTGCTCATATTGAAAAATGGACATATCCTCGCCACACTAGAAATATTTAATAGGCCGATGAGGCCGTTAAATAGGTTGTTGGCAGTCTGAAAATCCAAAAGGAAGTAATATCATGCAACAAGAACAACAACTTAAGTATATAAAAATTGCACTTTATATTTTTGGCATTATTTTTATCGCAGGAATCTATCCGATGATGATGTGGGTATGGCCTTCGGGTTGGGGTTGGACGCCACGGCAACCTGAATATGAGCTAATGATTGTCGGTGTCTACGCTACCTTAGGTGTCTTTCTGATTCTAGCTGCTAAAGATCCTATAGCTAATGCAAGTCTGATATGGTTCACAATCTGGTCGAGTATTGTTCACGGTGGAATCATGCTGATTCAAGCTATTATTGATGAGACTGAACGGGCAAATATGTTGGGTGATATTGCCGCTTTATTTCTAGTGGCATTTGTCTTGTGGTATCTCATGCCGAAGAAAACCCCGGCGTAGGAAAAGCAACGACTAACAAGTCATTAAACCCGACCAATAAATCGGCGGGTTAGTTTGGCATTAAACGAATGACCGTTATTGGTTCGTTAACGATGGATTGCTCAAAGCAATCCATCGTTTGATCGAATGTTTGAACTAAAATTCAAGGCATATTTTACCAAAATGACGATTACTTTCCTGATATTCAAATGCTTCCACCATATTCTCAAGTGAAAACACCTTGTCTATTACTGGTTTTATTTGATTCACTTCGATCGCTTTAATCATCTCTTGCTGTTGACAGCGGTTTCCTACAAGTACCCCTTGAAGTCTAACTTGTTGTATAAATGCTTTTACAATATTAATTTCGCATGTTTGGCCAGACAGAATACCAATTAAAGAAATCTGACCTCCGACCCGTACAGCATTTAACGACTGATCTAATGTCTGACCGCCACCAATCTCGACTACATGATCAACACCCACACCGCCATTCAGTTCTTTAGCTCGTTCTCCCCAATTGGGTTCAGTTCTATAATTGATAACATGATCTGCCCCCATCTCCTTTAAGCGTTCCAATTTTTGTTCGCTTGAAGAGGTTGCAATGACTTTAGCGCCCATCATTTTAGCAAACTGCAAAGCAAAAATAGAAACACCACCAGTACCTTGCAATAAAACGCTATCGCCCGCTTTAAGCGTGTTAAAACACGTCAATGCACGCCATGCAGTGAGTGCTGCCGTGGTTAATGTTGATGCCTCTACATGCGACCAGCCTTTAGGGGCTTTTGTGAATGAGCTTGACGAAGAGGTGGCATATTCACGAGCATAACCATCGATACCATCTCCCGGTACAGTGGCAAATCCATCAACGACAGGTTCACCGTTTATCCATGTCGGGAAAAATGTACTAACAACACTATCACCAACTTTAAATTCAGTTACATTTTCGCCGATCTCTATAACTTCACCTGCACCGTCTGCCATGGGGATCCTACGTTCAGATGTTGGCCAGAGACCTTTTACTACAGCATAATCATGATAATTCAATGAATTAGCATGAAGCCTTACCGTTATTTCATGTGGAGCAGGCTTGTTAACGTTCACCTGCTCAGTTGTGACAGTGTTAAAGCCGCCGCCCGCATTTACAAAAATTGCTTTGCTTTCCATTTGTATTCCTTAAGTATGTTCAAAATGTTGTGCAAAGAATAACATTGAGGTTACAATAGTCAACCAGTTAACTTTTTGTAACCTACTATTATGAATAAAGAATGCTACGAACCCTGCCCCGTTGAGAGAGGCATGAGAATTATTGGACACAAATGGACTGGGTCTATTTTATGGCACTTGAAAGATCAGCCTATGCGGTTTAATGAAATTGCGAGACAGCTTGCTGGAGCTAGTAAAAAAGTGATTGCTGAGCGGTTAAAAGCAATGGAAGTAAATAAACTCATTACAAGAAAAGTCATTTCAACAAAGCCTATTGCTGTTAGTTACGAGATAGCAAAAAGAGGGACAAGTGCCCTAATAATTCTCGAAGAGCTAAAGGAGTGGACGATTGAAAACAATCTGTAATAATCCTTCTCATATCTTTAGTGTTGCTGATAATGCGCCTTGATAAATTTGTTTGTAAAAGCACCGAGCTCACAAAAAATGAAGCTGTCCAGCGAATTCATTTTGGAGAGGTTAGTGTTAATAATAAGATTACGACGAATGAAGCTACGCAGGTCCATGAAAACAATACGATAATGTTAGGTAAGCTTAGGTTGGAAGCTCGCGATTTTCGTTATATTCTCATGCATAAACCTGCGGGTACAATTTGCTCAAATATCGATGAAATCTATCCAACACTCTTCAATTATCTAGATGTTGATAAGGTCTCTGAGTTGCACATTGCGGGACGTTTGGATGCTGATACAACAGGTTTGGTTTTGATTACTGATGATGGCCGTTGGTCATTTAATATTACGGTGCCAACTAAAGAGTGCTGTAAAGTTTATCGTGTGACCTTATCCAATGAAATAGCAGATGATGTCGCTTTTAAATTTGAAAAGGGCGTGCAATTGCAAGGTGAACAGCAATTAACATTACCTGCTACTTTGGAGGTGATTACCCCCAAAGTGGTGCTTTTGACTATTACAGAAGGTAAGTTTCATCAGGTGAAACGCATGTTTGCTGCCGTAGGTAATCGAGTCGTTTCACTTCATCGAGAGCAAATTGGAGATGTCTGTCTTGATGTTGAGCTAGGCCAATGGCGATACTTAACTAATGATGAAGTTCAGTCCTTTACCCAATAAATCAATGTCATTATAGCTATGCGAACGTTAAATAATATCGGGTTTTAATTGGGCTTGAAATTCAAGCTTGCAACTTTACAGGGAAGGAGATGATCGAGTGACAAAATGAATATGTCACGAGATTACTTTATATTCTGAATATGGTCGTTTCTTTCTAAGATTAACCGGTAAATAATCAACTGATCGTTGAATCCTTTTTCAAACTGTGCCATTTTACAGTTTAATTTTGTTAAAGATGGGTAGGTTTATGGATATTTTCTTGCAGCAGTTCCAGAGTGTTCATTGGGAACAGCTCATCATCATTAGTAGCCGTATCTCGCTGGTTCTTTTTTTAGCGTGGATAGGTATGTTTATTTTGAAGAAGATATTAAGGCAGCTTGAACAACATCTTCTCGAACAAAGTTCAGCAGGGTCAGAACCACCTTCAGAATCTCAAAAGCGGGTGGAAACCCTTATTCGTCTTGTAAGGCAGGCAGCTCTTATTCTTCTTTGGGTAACAACACTGCTTATTTTACTAAAAGAGATAGGTATTGATGTCGCCCCAGTGCTAGCGAGTGCCGGCATTGTAGGCTTAGCGGTTGGTTTCGGAGCACAGAATCTGGTCCGAGACTTTATTTCAGGTTTTTTCTTTATTCTTGAAAATCAGGTTCGTGTTGGTGATGTTGCTATCGTCAATGGCACTGGCGGTCTCGTCGAGCAGCTTAATTTCCGAACGATCGTATTACGTGATTTGGGAGGGGTCGTTCATATTTTCCCCAACGGCACTGTATCGACACTCAGCAACTTGACCAATGACTGGTCTGCATATGTATTTGAGATTGGGGTTGCCTATAAAGAAAACACCGATGCAGTTATAGAGGTGATGAAGGGCGTCGGTACTGAAATGAAAGAAGATGAAACATTGGGCCATTATATGATCGAAGAACCAGAAATATTCGGCGTAGATAAACTTGATAACTCTGCTGTTATCATTAAAGGCAGGATCAAAACACAACCTATCCGACAATGGTTGGTAGGCAGAGAATATTTACGCAGAATTAAGTTAGCTTTTGATAAAGTTGGAATTGAGATTCCATTCCCACATCAAACGCTTTATTTTGGTGAAGCAAGTAAACCTATTGAAGTCTCTCTTTTGGAAAAGGTAAAAGGAGAAAAGCAGTTGTGAATTTATCAAATTCTCGCTTTATCTAAATCAATAAACTTCGTTTTATACGTACACGAAAACTCAGCATTACTACGATAATGCGTGCATGACCAAAATTGCCCGTATTTGCCTTTTCGTAATTTCAATTTGCCATGGCAGTCAGGGCAAATAGGTTCAACATACGTACATTTTGGGTTTTCACACAGTCGAAATTCACCTTTTTTTATTAAACTACTGTGACACCATTCACAAGCTGTTTGGGTATGTGTACATAATGGAAAGTCGCTACAACCAAAAAACTGGCCATATTGACTGTCTTTCGCGACCATATATCCAGTTTCACATTGGCTGCACGGTATATCGGCAATCTTGGTTTGAAAGTGTGGTTTATCAGGATGTTGTTGAATGATATCGTAATCACCATTGACCAACTCCCGTATAAAGTCTGAGGTATTATTGCCATCACTCACCAGATAGACATGATGTTTGGCTCGTGTGAGTGCGACATAAAACAATCGTCGTTCTTCAGCAAAGGCATAGTCATCTACATTGGGTAACATCATGTCTAATATAGGATGATTGGCTTTTTCTGAAGGAAAACCGAACTTACCTTTTTGTAGACCTAAGATAATCACATAATCTGCCTCTTTACCTTTTGACCCATGGGCTGTCATTATTTTAAGTTGAAGTTTCGGATAGTTATTTTTTAGGCGTGTAATATCAGGTCGGTCATGACTAAATCGAACTAAAATCAATACCGTTGCCGTTGTTTCAACCTTGACATTAATTAACGCTAGGGCTTCTTCAATGCCAGCATTATTGTTGGCCGTTTTTAGCAAAGATACAGCAGCTTGTTGCACTTGATGAAAGCTCTGGATCTGTTTATTGATTTGAGCTGGGTTTTGCATGACAAAGTGGGATGCGACATCACCAATCTTATTATTAAAACGAAAGGTGGTATCTAAAACTGATGTAGCGGCGATGCCAAAGTGTTCTTCGAACTGTTTGGTAATAGAGACATCACTGCCAGAAAATTGATAAATTGCTTGCCAATCATCGCCTACACAAAATAGGGTACTATCAGACTGCTGAGCGAGTAGGGCTTTAATCATTCGTGCTCTACTGGCCGATATATCTTGAAATTCATCAATGAGAATATGCGTGAAGTTAGATTGATATCTATTTGATTCTATATACGAAATGGCCTTGCCTATCATGTCATCAAAATCAATGGTTTGAGTCTCTTTTAAATGCAGTTGATAGGCTGTATAAATAGGTTCAAATAATTGAGCAGCAGCTAACATGCGTTCATTGTCTTCATGTTGAGCAGCTTTAGTCACTAAATCTTGTACCGTCACGAAAGCCGATTTCAGCAAACTCAATAATTGCGAGAGCAAACGACTAAATGCTGAAACTTGCCCAAATTCATTTAAGGTTTTAAGTAGCATACTATTAGGAAGTGGCTCAAATATCACTCCAAAAGTGAGCAGGTCAGCTTCTAACTTTTTGAGTAATACGCCCTGATGTTTTTGATAACTATAAGTTTCAATTAATGGGGTTTGATATTTTTTATGAAGGGCACGTTTCCATGTCATGCCCTCGATGTATTTTGTTTCATCGATAAAAGCGGGGGTGTGATTCTGTTCATCGATGGCAAAGTGTTCTATATAAATATCATAGTGGGGTAAATAGAAGTCGGGCTGATAGACCTTAAAATCGGGTCCCGAGGTATTGACTTGATAATTGGCTTCATACTGATAGGCAATGCCTTGCTGAAATAAAAAGTTGGCAATTTCACATTCTTCATAACTCTTCACCAACTCGCCTTGTAAAGTACGGATCTCATTGTCACGAATATATTTATTGTAGGCGCCTAGGCTTTTAAATTGGAAGGCGTTTTTATAGGGGTAAGCAAAGCGTACAAAGTACTGAACGACTAGCGATTGATAATCAGTCTGCTGCATCAGTTGCTGAAACTGCTGATCGACAAATTGGGTTTTTAGCCGTTCATCTTCTGCCATTTTATTAATAGCTGGCACGACACCTTCAACATGAGTGATGATCTGTTTACCGAGACTATGAAAGGTTTTGACGGTGAAACCATCGATATTCAACTTACTATTGATGCGTTCAGACATTTCTTTAGCGGCATCATTGCCAAATGCCAGCATGAGAACTTGTGACGGCGTTGCAATAGCTGCTTTTATCAAAAAACCAGCACGTCCAATCATCGTACTGGTTTTACCTGTGCCAGCTCCGGCTAATACTAAGTTATATTGCTCGTTTTTAACACAAGCTTCACGTTGACTTTGGGTTAAAGGTTGGCTTTCAACATGATCAAAAAAATGTTTAAACTCGGCAAGCTGTTCCAACACCAATTGTTGATTATAGTAAGCGAAAAAGGCGGGGCCTTTGTCAAATAACTGTTGTAGGGCAGGGATATACCGTTGATATTCAGTGGCGAGCAAGGTATTGATATTGGGATGGGTTGCTGGCGTTTTTAAATGGTCATACTGCTCGAACCATTGTTCAGCTTGTGATTGACGTATATACGATTGCTGATGAATAATTTTCGATACATCTTGATAAGCCTGTTTAAACTGTGCTTGGAAACCATTGATATAGTTTTGTTGTTGTCGGTAGCTATATTTTTGAATGGTACTAACTATCAGACTGGATTCATTTTTATTGATTCCGCCTAAGTTGAGGTGCTGTCCATCATGTAATTCAATTGAAAGTCTAGACCAAAAGCGGCCATCAGTAATTTCAATATTTTTACCTAGTTCAATGAGCGAAATGTGATGTTGTAGGCCAAGACGTTCAACTAACGAGATCTTATCTTCATGGATATGGATAATAAGGTAGCGAATATGTCTGGAAAAAATTCTTGCGAATAGGCTAATTTGATACGTGAACACCGGTGTTTCAGTTGGCACAAAAGCCTCTTTAATTAATACAAGGAATAACAATACAACCAAACATTATCCTTACTTATTCCAGCAGAGTGAAGAATAAATAAAAACAAATTTGCATAAAGGGATAATGAAAACAAGAGGAAGGATGTATGTAGATTGAGATTACTATAATTTAAAGTAACGGTTATTTATTTTCCAGTCTCAATTATAAAGAGAGGCTAGGTTTACAAGGTATGGAATTACATCAGCAATGAGATAATGCCATTTGTATAGTGTTTAGATGTTGGTATAGTTTATATCTCCCAAATTACGGGTTTAAAAACCTAACAAAATATACTTTTAAGTTCTCAAGTCGATAATTTATATAATCAATTATTGAATGATAAATGGCTGATGATGTGATTACGTTCTAAATATCTTGATTGGTATTAAAAGTATTGTAATTGCCTAGTGCTACTAATACACTTGCGCATTACATAGTTGTTATTGTTATATATTTTAAAGAGTTAATATGAACTCAATTAAACGCGATAGCCTGCAATGGAAAATTGCAGTTAATACATTCATCAGTATCATGTTATCGACCGTGACTGTCATAGCACTACTAAGTTATTTATTCTATCCCCACCTTTCACTGCCTAAAGCAGAGTTTATCGTCTACCTGGGTATTATCGGGTTAGGGCTTATTATTCTCGCGACGATCTTTGCCTCACGGACCTATATGATATTAGCTCGTCTAATTCATAATCTTGAACATATCACTCTCGGATTACCGTTACTCTCTGCTAAAAAATATGATGAAGCCAAAGAAGCCTTTAAATTGGGAGACAAGCTGTCAGAGCATAAAGAAATAACACAATTACAATTTGCTGTTTTTCAATTAACGTCACTGCTTGAAAAACTGGATGGCAATGTATCTCAACGCTCACAACTTATTCTCGCTCAAAAAAATGAACTTGAAAATGAGCGCGATTTCATTCAAAACTTACTAAATACTGCTCAACTTATTATTTTGACAACTGATGAAGATTTAAATATAACTACATTTAATGATTTTGCTGAGAAAATAACGGGCTTTACACAAAATGAAATGATCGAATCCGCTGTTTCTCGACTGTTTCCAGCTGGCAACTGGACAGAGGCTGGACCACTTTTTGAAGAACTCTTGCTAGGCAACATGACGATTGCCCAACAAGATGCTGAAATGATTGATGTTAATGGCCATATTAAACAGATCTCATGGTTACATTCACGCATTGAAAATAGCAATCATTCCTCCGCTATTCTAAGCGTAGGGCTGGATATAACCTCGAAAAAAGAGGCTGAAAAACGTATCGTATGGATGGCTGAGCATGATCCTTTGACGGATCTTGTTAACCGTCGAAAATTCATGGCAGAGTTTGAAAAGTCATTACAAACATCAATACGTTATCAACATAATAATGCACTGCTTTATCTTGATTTAGACGAATTCAAAGATATTAATGATACAAGCGGTCATGGCGCAGGTGACGAACTTTTACAAGCTGTGGCAGATACACTCAAAAAAGTAACACGATATACAGATTTAGTCGCACGATTAGGCGGGGATGAATTCGCAATATTAATACCAGAAACAGATAATGTTGGTGCCGTCATTCTGGCAAAAAAAATCATTACTGAATTAGCTCAAATAAAATTATCCTACGGAGAAATAGTACATAAGGTCTCAACGAGTATTGGTATTGTTCACTACCCACTTCGGGAAGCAGGTATCCATGAGTTACTAGGATTTGCAGATCTTGCTATGTACAAAGCAAAGTCGGGAGGAAAAGGCACTTATCATACTTTTTCAGCGAATGATAAAACTAAAGAATTATTAGAAACGCGGGTCTTATGGAAGCATAAAATTGAAAATGCATTAGAAAAAGATCTCTTTGTTTTATATTTCCAGCCGATTATGAATATAAAAACACATTTGATTCAGCATTATGAAGTGCTTATCCGCATGCGTGACAGTGTTACCGGTGAAATAAATCTACCCGGTAAATTTATTGAAATTGCTGAAGAAACAGGGTTGATTAACACAATAGATCATTATGTAATAAAACATAGCATGATGAAATTGGCGGCGCTTCAAAAGCAAGGACTAAGCACTAAATTAGCCATTAATTTATCGGGTGCAGTAGTTGATAATAAACTATTACTTCCTTTACTTAAGCGAAGCATCGATGAATATAATATCAGTCCAGGAAGCCTAATCTTTGAAATAACGGAAACAGCTGCCGTATCAAATTTTCAACAAGCTAAATTGTTAATGACTGAAATTAGAAAATTAGGTTGCCAATTTTCATTAGATGATTTTGGGGTAGGGTTTTCATCGTTTAATTATCTGCGTGAACTGCCTGTAGATATTATTAAAATAGACGGAATCTTCATCAAAGATTTAGATAAAAATGCTGATGATCAATTATTTGTAAAAGCCTTAGTTGACGTTGCTAGAGGCTTAGGTAAAAAGACCATTGCTGAATATGTCGAAAACAAAGAAATTTTAGCCTTACTGGAGACGTTTGGTGTCGATTACGCTCAAGGTTATTACATTGGACGACCTAATAGTAAGATGATCGAGGGTATTGAGTGGAAGGTAGATAAACAATACCAGCAAACCATGCCACTAGCATCACCAAGTGAACGAACCGCTACGGTTGACAATTTGAGCAACGCAGTGAGAGCATTATAGCCTAGTGGTGCTATTTAAATATTTTTTTGTGGGGAAAATCGTGTGCTTCTTGAATAAGGTAAAAAGATAATGATTAAGCCTAAAGGAATAGATCATATTGTCCTTCGAACTGAGCGTTATCAACAGCTCATCGACTTCTACTGTAATGTACTCGGATGTAAATTAGAGCTCAGTAAAAATAGGCTCGGACTTACTCATCTTAGAGCTGGTAATGCCTTAATTGATATTGTGGATGTGAACGGAAAACTAGGGATGTTAGGTGGGAATGCTCCTGATGATAAGGGCAATAATATCGACCATTTCTGTTTACAAATAGCATTACGTGGAGAGCAGGAACTTCAAGAATATTTGCATAGCCGCGGAGTCATTTGTGGCGAATTTCAGGATAGATATGGTGCACAAGGGATGGGACGATCTCTCTATATAAAGGATCTAGTGGGTAATAATCTAGAGCTTCGTTTTATAGTATAGCGAAACACGTTATCATTTATATTCCATACTAATATCGATAGCCAATGTATTGAATGTTGTCTTAATTAATGCAATATAAAAAAATGCCCAAAAGAACATTGTTCTTTTGGGTATTTAGTTTTACTAGTGAAGCTGTATTTATTTTATTTTAATAACAAAATGTTTTTTAACCGGAGTTTTAATTTCCCAAACACCTTTAAAACCAGCATCAACAACGAAGCCATCGCCAGGTCCATACGATTGTGTCTCACCACCATCAGGCGTGATGGTAAGGCTACCTTCAATAAGGTGTACAAATTCATAGGCGGCATAAGTTGTATGCCAGAAACCAGGGGTTGCTTGCCATACACCAGAAATGATCGAACCATCAGTGGAGGTATGTTGGATCCATGTTTTCATTGTCGCTTTTGGTTTACCTTCGACAGCAACCCAGCCTGCGAGGTCATCGACAATTGGGTTTGAATCAAGTGCAGGGAGTTTAAAAAGAAGAGTTGAATCAGTCATTTTATTTATATCCTTAATGATTAGTATGTATACCCAAAATTGGGAAATATATGAACGTGTATTAAATCAATATAGATTGAGGACTGCAATTACACTTAAGTGATACCTCTAAAGAAGTAAAGCCAAGTTATCTTTTGCTTGTAAAATAAGCCTCGTAGCCATGAGATATATGATTGTTTAGGCTATTTCGTCAGTAATTATTGGGTGATTTGATGAGAATGCCGCGAGAAGAAAAAATAATTTATTAAGGTTCGATTTAAGCTTAGAGAATAATCCGCTAGCTTAAAGTGAGACAAACTATCTAAAAATTTGTTAACGTCAGAGATTAATTTTATTGACAATTAAAAACAAAAAAGGTCTACCCATGCCAGGAAATAGACCTTTAGTTTCTTGCCATTTAAATCTGAGATTTAATTATTTATTTTTTTGCGTCTAATGCATTTTGGTAATACTTGTGAACTAGTTTGTCTTGATTTTCTAATAGGAAATCAATACTTGGTTCATTGTTCATGGCTTTTTCAATAGCGCGGCGTGTTGCTTCACGATGGATATTGAATAAAGCTTCATGATCCAAGTCTTCAACTGTTGTAATTTGTGGGTTTAACCATACAGAACAGATAATACCTAACTCGTTTGCTCTTTCTTTAGGGATAGTGCCATTACGAACAGCATCTAATACACCATTGGCAATTGCGCCTTGAACAGTACCCATTAAGATTGTAGTGTAAGCCGTTTTCTTAACGGTTACTTTACTGACCATAATAGTGGCTGGTTTAACCATCATATCTGTATTCATTAATGCTAATACGCGAGAATGACCTTGAACTTGATCGCCCAACAAATTAGCAAATGCTGTACCGAATGGACCATCTAATTCGCCGATGATAACTTCTGGTTCTGCGGCAGTGAAGGGTGGACCGCCTCCAACTAAACATTCGCCGGTTCGCATGATGAATTTTTCAGTCATGTAATCTTTCTCCTCGTTAAATTTAAAATAGACCAGAACATAAACTTCTGATGTGGAACGTTTTAATACTGCTTACTTAGAACTTTGGTAAGTGTTATATGTTTGATTAACGTCTGTTAGGGTAAAAATGCTAATTTTTAACCCTAACAGACCCTAATTAGTACTTTTATTACTTAGAAACTACGTGAAACCGTAAAAGTAACTGTATCGTCTGTATTATCTGTAGCACCACCCCAGAAATTAGCATTTAAGCTATCTGTTGCTTTATCAGCATCAGTATCACTGTACATTAAGCTAAGATCAAAGCCTGCAAGACTTTTTGCAAGTGTGATATCCCAATGTGTGTAATCCCAACCCTGAGCGCCTACCCAATTACCATTGTCACCTTCAACATCTTGATAACCAACACCAGCAGTTAAGCTAAAGCCACGAGGTAAATTTGCAGTAACATCACCTCTTACATAGTGAGAATCTCCACTTTCAAAGAAGAAATCTGGTGAGTAGGCATACATACCGTGAACACTGAATGTTTCATTAATCGCATAGGCTGCATCTAACCAAAGCTCAAATACATCAGCATCAGCACCACCAGTATTCTTTTGATCAAAAGATGAGAATTTGTAATAAATAGGCATTACAAACCAATCAATGCCAGCAACAGAATCTGCATAACCAACATAAAAGTCAGTTTCTAATTCATAACCGTCACTATCTTGATCTGCTAAACTTGAAGACCAAGCGCCAGCAAAAAAGTTACTATAACCCCAGTCGAAACTACCTTGCAATGCAGGTTTGTCATTAGTAAATGACATACCACGGTACATGTAATTAGATGTCATTGTTAATGTGGCACTGAAATTTTCAGCAGCAAATGGACCTGTATCAACTGCTTCATCTGCTGCGAATGCAGTTCCTACAGCGCCGAGTGCTAGTGTTCCAGCTAAACATAATTTAGTTATTTTTTTTATCACGTTATATATCCTCTCTTTCCAATAAAAGTTTAATAGTTATTTCACTATAGGTAAGCTTAGAGATTTCCGAAATAATCCAAAAAAAACGGTCTGATGCAACGTTACAATTTGGCATCAACACTATGTTTTTTTTGAGAAAACTTAAGTATATCTCATAGTTATACATTGTCTGGACTGTACACAATGACGTCAATCATCTTAAGGTAGTATCACTTTAGTATTACATGTGTTCAAAACTACTATTATTTTAAGGCTAGTCGTGTGTATTTTTACTAAATACTCATTGTTGAATTAACGGGTGTTTAAAAGTTCATAAGCAATGTTTACTTGAACGTTAATAAAGTTTAAGAAACAATTGTTCATGCTATGAAACTTCAGACAGCCTATACTGTCGCCTTAATTTTTGTCAAGATCTTTATTAAACAATTCATAACTGTTCGTGATAAGTCTGATCTCACTAAAATACCTTGTCTCTTGACGTACTATTGCGAGGTAATAAATTTAAATATTTTGTCTTAGTACTCAGCATGTCAACAGGGAAAAATCATGAATAACCAGGAATCTCTTATGATTCTTGTACGCGATTGAGTACACGTTTATCGGCTCAAGCAGAGATACCTTGTTATTTGCTTTTACATCTTAGGTAGTAATCGGTATGTGTAATGTACAGTCTTGCTTTGTGGTGATAGATTTATAAGCTAGCGGTGGGCTCCTCCATTCGCATGTATTAAGGAACTTTTCCATGGCAGTAGAACTCGCAACAGTGTTTGCAGAGCAGGTCAGCTTATCTCAACTTGTACAAAACCTCGTTTACGCTTCCGGCGTAGTCGGGGCTATCTTCGTCGTAGTTGGCCTGCTATTAATTGATATCGGTGGTACCCGAACTCAACACTCTTTTAATTCAGGTATTGAAAAGGTTGTCGGTTTCTTCATCGGTTTCTCAGCCTATTTTTTGATAGGTTTCGCATTCTGGGCCTCCCAGTATTACATTATGGAAGGCTATACGCTGACCGATACCATTAAAGACTGGTGGGCGGGTGGAACGCTCGCTAATTCGTTAGCTCAAAATGTAGATCCTGGTGTATTTCCAGGCATAAACAACTTTCAGATTTTCATTTTCTTTCTAGCTACCTTCGCTGGTATTGTTAATGTTCTATTACATTTTGCGGTTGCAGAACGAATGAAAGCATCGGCGTACTACATCACGTCATTTGTTGCGGCGATTGTGTCTTCAATACTAAGCTGGATCACTTGGGGCTCTGTTGGTCCGTTGACTATGTTAGGTTTCCATGACTTCTTCGGTGTTGGGTTTGTTTATCTGTTCCCTGCTGGGATGGCAATGATTTTTGTTCCTAAACTTGGTGCTCGACCAGGTATGTTCAAACCACACCCAAAAGTATTTGAGTATCATCCACCGAACAATGCAATGTTGGCAATCGGAATTATGACAATTTTCGCCGGTTTACCAATGATTATTCTTTCATGTATGTTCTTCTTTGATCCTGAAGCTTTGGCTGTCAGTGTGACTATGGCAACTACCAGCGTCGGCATCGCCTTAAATAACTATGCGGCGGCATGGGCAGGCGGCGCGATTATGGGTGCTATTATTGCGTACTCAACACGTAAGTTCAGTTATTTATTGTTCGGCCCGTTAGCTGGTTATGTCGCTGGTGCAGGTGGCTTAGACATTTATCTTCCTTGGCAGATGTTCCTTGTCTCAATGGGTTCGCCATTCGTAGCTTATGTGATTTATGAACTTCTTCAGAAACGTGGTATTGATGATCACAAGCTGATCCCGTTGATGGGTGGTGTAGGTGCTTATGGACTTATTATGATTGGCTTAACCCATGCTGGTACACCAGGCGGTGGCTACGTAGGTATAGAGGAAGGACCTTACGCTTTCCAAAGTACTCAAGTTAGCCTAATGATGCAGTTTATTGGTGTCGTGACGTGTCTTGGTTTCGGTATTGTCACCGCTTGGGTTTTATCGTTCATTTTTGAGCATACTATCGGACTTCGTGTATCGGAAGAAGATCAAGCTGAAGGCCTAGACAAGGTTATGTGGGGTCTTAATCATAAAGAACCGACTGCCGAAGATACGGTTTCTTAAGGTTTTGCTCATTTCCGGTTCGACCGGAGGAGCAACAATCTAATTTGTAACAGTTCGACCTTGTCCGTGGACAAGGTCGAACTGAGCGATTAATACATTAGTTTACATTTACTACTGCATCACCGGTATCTCCTGCCAATACTCTAAAGTGTTAATGTTTTAGCTGAGTATAATGTCGTTATTTTATCTCGTTATCCTCTACAAACCTACGTGTTTTATTTTGCTACTAGGCAAATTTTCTGACGAAACACTCAGTATAGAACCCTCCCTCTCTTTTATTGACTACGTTACTCAAGATAAGTTGTGCGTCTTAAATATCTGTTTATAAAACTTTCCATGACCTTATCAATTAACTTGTCGTTATAAAGTCGTTAGTAACGCTAAATAGCTAAATATTTTAGAATTTTTTAATATTTAGCAGTATGAATGACATTAAAATTTGACTTTTTACAAAAAAATACCCCGTTTTAATACGTAAGTATTCTACATAAAGTAAGGTCTTTTTCAAAAATGAGTATCACTTTAGTATTAGGTGTGAGTTGGATTTCTATCACTTATGGGTAATTGTTTTTGATTTTTATTCAATGCTATTGTTCTTTCAGACATCAATTCCGGTTCACAATCAACGAGACTTTGGAGAGCAAGAGATGGAAATTACGAGAAGAAAGTTAATTCAGGCTGCGGCGGCTGGGGCTGTAATGGCTACAACATCTATTCTACCGACTAGGCTGTTGGCAGCGAAACAGAAGACCGTAAAAATTGGTATGAATATCCCCATGACCGGTGATTATGCACCTTGGGGATTACCTGGTTTATATGGCTGCGAAATTATTGCTAATGATATCAATGCAGCAGGTGGTGTGTTAATCGGTGATGAAAAATACATGATTGAAATGGTTGCTTATGACCATGCATACAATACCGAAAAAGCAGTACAAGGTTATAAAAAACTGGTATTGGAAGATGAAGTTAAGATGGTTATGATGCTGGGTGGTTCAACAGTGGCATCTGTGCTGCCATGGGCGCAACGTAAAAAAATGTTAACAACAACCTTGCTTCCGAGCGATATTACTCCTGACTCTGAGTATTTAATTGCAACCGCTGAATCACATCCCTTATATAACGTAACCGGTGTTGAATGGCTTGCCGCCAATTTCCCTGAGGCAAAAACGGCTGCAATTGTCACTAATAATGATGCTGAATATGGACTGCAATCAGCTGCTACATATAAAGCGGCCTTTGAAGTGGAAGGGATTGAAGTTGTAGATGTTAATTTACATGGTTTCGATGTTACAGATTTCGCCCCAATTGTCAGTTCAGTTCTAGCTAAAAATCCTGATATTTTTTGTATGGCAACCAGTTTCTATGTGACGCCAATAATGGAACAGCTTTATCATCAAGGTTTCAAAGGTAAAATTATTTCATGTACGTTAGATTATTATGATCAAATAATTGCTAAAACAAGCAAGGAATTTATTGAAGGTACTATTTTTCAATTCCCTGACTTTGACGATCCGAAACTAAATGAACCTGGCATTAATTTTCCAGATCCAGGTGGCTTTGATCGTAAATTTAGAAAAGATCATCCAAATGATTGGTCTGCCGTTGCTTGGGAATATCCATCTATCTTATTGAACTGGATTGAAGGTGCAAAAGCAGCAGGAAGCGTTGAACCAACCGACGTGTTGAAAGCCTTAAAATCCAATAGCAGCCCTGAATTTATTTACGGCGAAGGAAAATGGTGGGGTAGTCAGCTTTGGGGTAGAGATAATGCGGTCGTTGGTCGTTGGCCAGTGGTTGTCATTGAGGATGGGAAAGCACGAATTAAAGAATATAGAAGTGTCTCTAAATGGTTAGACAAACACAATGGTGTCTTAGTCAAACATATGAAAGAGCTCGGTTTACGAACTATTTAATACACAAGATGAGGGGGGAGGTAAGTTATTTACCTTCCCTTTTTTTTTCCAACATGAACTGTAAATTTAAATTATTAGGGGTCTGACGTGGAGCTATTTCTCCAATCTATAATAAATGGTTTGATCCAAGGCGGTTTTTTTGCACTGTTTGCCGTCGGACTGGTACTCATCTTCGGTGTTATGGGGGTTGTTAATTTCGCACATGGTGAGTTAGTAATGGTCGGCTCTTATACGATCTGGTTTTTACATGCTCAACATGATGTTTCGTATCTTTCAGCTATAGTAATAGCGATAACACTTGTGACCATCATCGGCTTATTAATGGAGCGATATCTATTTCGACCGACTCGAAATGATCCTTTAGCAGGATTGATATGTTCGATAGGTGTTTTGTTTATATTGCAAGTTGCTGCCACGGTGATTGGTGGTGATGGACCTTCAAAACAAGTGTCTCCTCCCTTTGAAGGCACGTTAGTATTATTTGATTTCTTGTATCTACCTTATCAACGGATCTTTGGTTTTATCGTGTCGGTATCTGCATTAGCTACCCTATGGTATTTCCTGACACGAACCAAACTTGGCTGGGCATTACGAGCAGTAGCATTGGACAGAGAGGCATCGGCATTACAGGGTATTAATATTAACCGTATATCAATGATTGCGATTGGTGTTGGTGCGGCATTAGCTGGCTTGGCTGGTTCCTTGATGGCACCATTAACTAATATTAATCCCCACATGGGCCACAATGTCATTATTACTGCTTTTATCGTAACGATAGTGGGTGGTGTTGGTAGTCTATCAGGCGCCGTTTTGGCTGCCGTAGTGTACGCACTATTTTATACCTTTATTACGGTTTACTTTGGCGGCACGATTGCAACGATTTGTGGTTTATTGCTTATGGTTGTCGTTTTAATGATTAAGCCGACCGGTATTATGGGCATAAAGGTGAGTGAATAATCAGATGAATAATATTATTAAAAAAACGGTTGGTTATACAATTTTACTTTTAGTGCTAATAGCATTGCCTCATTTTCTGAAGTTTCAACATCAAGATTTATTAGTATTTTTGACTATAAATGTATTAGTTGTGGCGAGTTATCGAATCGTAACATTGACTGGAGAATGGTCATTAATTCACGCGGTTATGATGGGCGTCGGTGGTTACACGGCTGCCTTGTTATTTAAAAATTATGACGTGAGCTTCTGGTTAACCTTACCGCTTTCTGGTGGTTTTACGGCGTTAGTTGCAGCTTTATTATGTTTCCCACTATTTAGAATGACGCAGTTCTATTTTCTTATTGGTTCTTTTGCAGCTGGTGAGGCGATAAGACTTACGTGGATCCAATTCTTACATCCTTTTGGTGGCACTGGTGGCTTAAGTGGGATAGAAGCACCCATGTTAGGCAGCATTGATTTTATAGACGCCATTCCTTATTACTACTTGAGTCTTGCGATCGTTACAGTTTGTCTTTTTATTTTGTATAGAATTGAAAATTCAAGAATTGGTTTGACATTACATGCAGTTCATTGGAAAGCACCTTTAGCCGAGTCAGTGGGTGTTAATACATGGCGTTACCGTGCTTTAGCTTTTGTTATTGGTTCATTTTTTGTAGGCATCGCTGGGGCATTAAAGGTTCATTACCTCGGCACGATTACACCGAATCAATATGGTGTCGGTTTTATGGTATTTATTTTGATTTGGGTGATAGTTGGGGGTTATAACAAATTTTATGGACCCATAATCGGTGTTGTTGTATTAACGCTTTTTGATGAATCAATCCGTGGCTTTGAAGAAATACGTCCTGCTATTTATGGCGCGGTGTTAATTCTTTCTATTTTGTTTTTACCACTGGGACTTGAAAGTATTCCAGCAAAATTTAAAGCGTGGTTTGGTATTGGAACGGGACCTAAAAAGTCATCTATAACTGATAAATAAGATAGTGAAGAGGGTATCGTGTCTATATTAGAAATTAAAAATGTAATCAAAAAATTCGGTGGTTTAACGGCGCTTGATGATGTCAGTTTTCAGGTGGATGAAGGAGAGATACGTGGTCTTATAGGCCCCAATGGTGCGGGTAAAAGTACGATGTTTAAAAACATTGCCGGCTTTTATACCCCAACCAGTGGCGATATTGTTTATCAAGGTCAGAGCATTTCTGGGAAAAAACCATACGCTATTTCTGAGATGGGAATAGTGCGTACATTTCAAGAAACAACATTATTTCAGGAGCTAACGGTCTTTGAAAATGCATTGGTCGGCTGTCATGCAACTGCTCGTACCAATGTATTTTCAGCTTTATTTGGCTTAGATAAAAAGCAACAAAAAGTAGCGGCTAATAGGGTTGAAGAAGTACTGGATTTTATGGGTTTAAGTGATCGTAAAGATCAATTTGCTTCTGAGTTGCCTCTTGGTTCACAACGTGCGTTGGCGATTTCTATCGCACTCGTTTCAGGCCCTAAAGTTATGTTGATGGATGAGCCTTTTGCAGGCATGAATCCTGAAGAAACGAATCATATGATGGATCTAACGCGTAAGGTTCGAGATTCGGGTATTACCATTATTCTTGTTGAACATGATATGAAAGCGGTAATGGGTTTATGTGATTATTTGACGGTATTAAATTTCGGGCAATTATTAGCACAAGGCACACCGGAAGAAGTACGTAATAATGATAAGGTAATTGAAGCCTATTTGGGTGGGACTAAATAATATGTTATTAGAAGTAAAAGATATTCATGTCCACTATGGGCAAGTTGCAGCACTCAAAGGTATTTCTTTAGAAGTGGGTGAGTCTGACTTTATTACGTTGATTGGCTCAAATGGTGCTGGCAAAAGCACAACGCTCCGAGCTATATCTGGACTAGAGCATCCAAGTTCAGGTGTGATCATATTTGATGGTCAGCGAATAGAACAATTATCTGCCGATAAAATAGTAAAATTAGGTATTGCTCATGTGCCTGAAGGTCGCCGTGTATTTAAAGATTTAACGGTCACCGAAAATTTACTTTTAGGTGCCTTTACTCGCGATAATCAGCTTGAGATTCAACAAGATCTTGAAGAAACATTTGATCGATTTCCTCGCTTACGTGAACGTCGGAATCAATCAGCTAGAACAATGAGTGGTGGTGAGCAACAGATGGTCGCGATTGGCCGTGCCTTAATGTCTCGGCCAAGATTACTGTTACTTGACGAACCGTCATTAGGGCTAGCGCCTGTTATTGTTCAAGAAATTGCACGTATTTTGGTAGAAATTAATAAGCAAGGTGTTTCTATTGTTTTGGTTGAGCAAAACGCAGAACTAGCACTAGAATTAGCTCGCCACGGCTACGTATTAGAAACGGGCAAAATTTCACTAGAAGGTGAAGCGAGCGGGCTAATGGATAATGAACATGTACGTAAAGCTTATCTTGGTATTTAAGTGCTTTAATGATCGGTACTCCAGCTATGAAGTAAGCGAGCCATCATACTAGTGTAAGAATGGACTCTTCCTTGTCAACTCGCTAACACAACGATTTTTCAAGCGATAACTAATAGGAGGAGAAATATGCGAATAGCGCAGACTTTGTAGGGTTAGCTTTGTGGTTGATAATAAATATTTATTTAATCAAATTGAAGCATTGAATCCACGCCATTAATGAGATTTATTATGGTTTATGATGGCTAGATAACGTATGGGGGTTTTTAACTGCCTACCAGGCCGATGTGGTATTTCAGCATTAAATGTAAGCGAGTCTCCTGGTTGGAACGTAAAGGTTTCATCGCCGACTATATATTCAAGTTCTCCTTCAAGCATGTATAGAAATTCAATACCTGTGTGTTGAAATTCTGAGAACTCTTCCGCTTCTTCTAAGCTAATTAAAAAAGGTTCAAATACTTTACTAGGACCGTGCTCATAGGCAAGTAAATGATAAGTATGGCCAGATTTAGTGCCTCTTCGAACAACTTCTAAACCTTTACCTTTTTTTACGAATTGTGCAGATTCAACGGGTTTATTGTAATCCTGAAATAATCGGGACAGTGTCACGCCAAATGCATTAGCAATATGTTCGAGTGTTTCCATGCTCGTTGAAGTAAGTCCATTCTCAATCTTGCTGAACATACCGCGACTGATACCGACAAGTTTTGATACTTCTGCAATTGTAAGATTATGCTGAGTGCGAAGTTCTTTAATTGTCAAACCTAAATATGCATTTAAACCAGAGCTTGAATTTTGTTGTGCCATGCTTGGACTATTCCTTATATATAACTAAGTTTTGACAAGCTTAAAGTATTAATTCGGTCATCATTAATGATTAGAATAATAGCTTAAAGAGTAAGTTTTGAGAGCAATTTATTAAAGTGGGGGCTTAGTATGATAATACAAGTATTAAATTGAAAATAAACCTTACAATTTAGCTGTGGTTACTTAAATTACCGCGCCGACCATTAAAAATAGTGATACTAATCCTTAATAAATACCTTGCACCAAAGTAGTACTATTAATACGTTATATACACTTTTAACTAAGATATCTATATTCATCATAATCCGATAAATCAATGTGTTATCACTTGTTCCTAGAATGTGTTTATTAAAGATGATATGCACCAAAATCATGCGACTTGTGCTTCGAAAATCAATTTAAAATGAATGTTTTAAAATATTTGACATAGATAAAAAGGTGGCGTACCTTGGGAATCAGAGTTTCACTACATGAAGTATTGTTTCATAGAGGTTACTTGGGAAGGCTAAGTTCTTTCAAGTAAATCATTTGGTTTTAAATAGTGGGAAGTAGTAATGCCTTATAAACTGCTTAAATTTGGTTTTGGTCGTGAGTTTAATGAATCACGTTATTTTGAAGACGTACAAACACCCAAGAAGACCTATGATGTGGTCATTATTGGTGGGGGTGGTCACGGCTTAGCGGCTGCATATTACCTAGCAAAAGAACATGGCATCACAAATGTTGCCGTTTTAGAGCGTGGTTATATTGGTGGTGGTAACACCGGTAGAAATACCACAATTGTCCGTTCTAATTATTTAACGCCAGAAGGTGTTAAATTCTACGATGCGAGTGTGAAGCTATTTGAAGGTCTATCTGAAGAACTAGATCTCAACATGTTTTATTCTACTCGTGGCCATTTTACTTTGGCCCATACCGATTCATCGATGCGTACCATGCGCTGGCGTGCAGAAGTCAATAAGCATGTAGGCGTAGATAGTACTGTTGTTGGTAGAGATGAAATAGCTAAAGCTTGCCCACAAATGGATCTCGATTGTAGTGGGCATGCTCCTATCAAAGGGGCTTTGTACCATAATCCTGGCTCTGTTGCTCGTCATGATGCTGTCGCTTGGGGCTATGCACGTGGTGCTGCTCGTTTGGGTGTTGATATTATTCAGATGACTGAAGTGCAAGATATTGATGTTCGCAACGGTAAAGTTCACGGCGTACAAACAAGTAAAGGTTATATCTCTACAGGTAAAGTGCTCTCAGCAGTAGCTGGCTTCACACCAAGAATTACCAAGATGGTGGATATTAAAACACCGATTACAATCCATCCATTACAAGCCTGTGTTACTGAACCGATGAAACCATGGTTAGACACGATTATTGTATCGGGTAGTTTACATGTCTATGTCAGCCAATCATCACGTGGTGAACTTGTTATGGGGTCTTCTTTAGATCCTTATGAACTTCATTCAACACGTTCAAGTTTTGATTTTGTTGAGGGATTAACGTCCCATATCGTTGATATGTTCCCATTCCTTTCCAATGTCAAAGTAGTACGTCAATGGGCGGGTATGGCTGATTTAACCCCAGATTTTGCTCCAATAATGGGTAAAACAGAGATCGAAGGTTTCTACCTAGATGCTGGATGGGGAACATGGGGCTTTAAAGCAACGCCAATCAGCGGCAAGACCATGGCAGCGACAATAGCCAATGATAAAGCTCATGATTTGATCCATTCATTCCGTCTGTCTAGGTTCGAAGATTACGAACTAACAGGCGAAAAAGGCGCGGCTTCGGTTGGCCATTAATAAGATAGGTATTGAGATATGAAATTACTTAAATGTCCAATAAACGGAACAAGACCCATTAGTGAATTTGTTTACGGTGGCACGTATCGGGAAATGCCTGATCATGAAATCGCGACTGATTCGGAGTGGGCAGCTTATGTTCATTATCGTGACAATGCACCAGGCTTAAAAAAAGAATGGTGGTATCACGGGCCAAGTGGAACATGGTTTATTGCAGAACGAAACACATTTACTGACGAGGTTAAAGACACATACCTTTTTAATAAATGCGTTGAGCAGGAGTCGGTAAAATGAGCATGCGTATTGAGAAGCAAACGGGTGAATGGCTTGAACGAGAAAAGCAAGTAAGTTTCACATATGAAGGTAAAAAATTTACAGCGTATGAAGGCGACTCTATTACTAGTGCTTTATGGGCTTCTGGTGAAAAAGTATTAGGCCGCAGCTTTAAATATCATCGTGCACGTGGTGTATTAAGTTTAGCTAATCACGATATTAACGTGATGCTTACTGATGGTGTAGATACCAATATTCGTGGTGACGTTATTACTGTTAAAGACGGAATGTCTTTAGTAGCAGTCAATACATTAGGTGGCGTAAAGAAAGATAATTTACGATTTATAGAAAAATTATTATCACCATTTTTGGTGGTTGGTTTTTACTATAAAGCTTTTTTTAGACCTAGATTTATGTTCCCATTTTGGGAAAACATCATTAGACATGGTGCTGGTTTAGGGAAAGTCAATTTCAATTATCCAAGAATACCAAAGCCAAAATTAAATGAACATTATGATGTATTGGTTGTCGGTGCAGGCCCTTCAGGCTTGTCAGCAGCACTAGCTGCTTCGTTAGATAAACAGCTTAAAATTTTAATCGTAGATGAAAATAAACAAGCCGGTGGTAGCTTAGGATACGATCGTGCAGGTAGTGTTTCTCCACAATCTCAAATGGAAGAGTTGCTTAACGAAGTTAGTAAAGCCACTAATATTACCTTACGAACAAATGCTTATGCGGGTGCCTACTATACGGATCATCTTATTCCGATCGTAGAATTTTCCGGCATTACTAAAGTACGTGCTAAGACACTCATTATTGCAACAGGTGCGTTTGAACAACCACCAGTATTTCGTAACAATGACCTACCTGGCATCATGAACGGTTCTGCTGCACAGCGAATGATTTATCGTTACGGAATCAAACCATTTAATAATGGTGTGGTGTTCACCGCGAATGATCATGGCTATAGAGTAGCTCTGGATTTAATTCATGCTGGTACCAACGTTAAAGCTGTGGTTGATTTGAGAAAAGCGCATTTATCTAATGCGATAACTAAAGAGCTCGCTAATCACGGTGTACAAATCTATGCTGGTCATTGCATTTATGAAGCCTTAGCAAGCTCAGATGATATGGCTGTAAAGGGTGTTGTTATTTGTCCTTTTGATGAAGAGACTAATAAAGCCGAATCTGAACAGTCATTCACTATTGACTGTGATGGTGTCGCGATGAGTGCCGGTTGGGCATCCGCTGCGGCGTTGTTGTATCAGTCTGGAATGAAAGTTAAGTACGATTACACCATTGAACAGTTTATTCCTGATTCATTACCCAATGGAATATTTGCAGCGGGTAAAGTGAATGGTATTTTTGATTTAGAACAACGAATTGCTGATGGTGCACGGGCAGCTGCTGAAGCTATGCGTCATATGGGCATGGATAATGCGCCTCATATTACGGTACAAGCACATACTGGTGCAGCACCAAGTCACTTTTTCCCTGTGGTGTCACATCCAAAAGGAAAGAACTTTGTTGATTTCGATGAAGATATTCAAGCTAAAGACTTTATCAATGCAGCAAAAGAAGGCTTCGATAATATTGAGTTAATGAAACGTTTCACAACGGTTGGAATGGGGCCTAGTCAAGGCAAGCATTCTAATATGAATGCAATTCGTATTCTAGCTAGGATCCGTGAGTTACCAGTTGAAAAAATTGGTTCAACAACGTCTAGACCTTTCTTTCATCCAACACCGATCGGTCACTTGGGTGGTAGAAACTTTCATCCAGTACGTCAATCAGCTATTCAAAGCTGGCATGCTGATGCGGGTGCTGTATTTGTAGATGTTGGTGCTTGGTCACGTCCTGCTTATTATCAAAAGTCTAACATTGCTGTCGAAGAACTTATTCAACAAGAATCTGTAGCTGTACATAATTCTGTCGGCATCATCGACGGTAGTTCATTAGGTAAAATTGAAATTTGTGGACCGGATGCCGTTCAGTTTTTAGAGAAGTTCTTTACAGGTAAATTCTCTGACCAAAAAGTGGGTGAGATTCGCTACGCCTTATCAATAGATGAATCAGCCGTTATTGCTGACGACGGTATTATCAGTCGAGTAAAAGACGAACTGTTTTATCTGACGATAGGTACATCTAACACGGCGATAGTTTACCGTGAGATGCAACGTTGGTTACAAATGTGGCAATTAAATGTGGTGTTAATCAATGTCACAGGTAGCTACGGCATCATTAATGTAGTCGGTCCAAAATCAGTACATGTGATGTCATCGTTAACACAAGATGCTTTGTTGTCAAATCTAACGGCGGGTAAGGTTGGCGAAACAACAATTGATGATATTTCAGTACGGATCATGTGCGTTACATTTGTAGCTAATATCGGTTATGAAATCCATGTACCTGCAGACAGTATGTTGGCTGTTTGGGAGAAAATCATCAAAGCGGGTACCGCTTACGATATTCGACCATTTGGTACTGATACACAACGTTTACTAAGGTTGGAAATGGGTCATTATCTACCTGGCTATGATACCGATGGACTGACCATTCCTTATGAATTAGGTTGTGAATCTGAATTGGCTATGGATAAACCATTCTTCGTTGGACAGCGAAGCTTGAAAATTCTTGCTAAGAAAACGCTAAAAAAACGTCTTGTTCCATTTGCTCTCGAAGACAACTTTTCAGGACAAATGCCTGAAGATTGTAATCTGGTCATTGATAATGGAGAGATTAAAGGTCGCGTAACTAGTATTTCATATAGCAGCAAAGTTGATCGAGTTATTGGTTTTGCTTATGTCGATCCCAAGAAGGTGGAAGTCGGTACTCAATTTGAGATTAAAACTGATAATGGCTCAATGGTTAAGGCTACCGTTGTTAAAACACCATTTCTAAATAGTAAAAAGGAGTCTTGATATGTCTAGCATGATGAAATCGACCCCAGTTGCATATTTTCAAAAAAAGCTGAATCCGAAATGGGGTGAAGTCAATGGCACACAAGTAGCCATGAGCTTCGATACCGTTGAGGTCGAAGACGATAGAAAGCAAAAACTAGGTGTGACTGATGTGAGTTGTCGTCAAAGATTTGGTGTTAAAGGTCCACAAGCCAATCAATGGTTAGCATCTCAAAAAATTAAAACGCCTGATGCAGTAAATTCATGGGTCATCGATAACGGAGTTTTAGTGTTAAGACTCGGTAGTTCTGAGTTTTTAGTTGAACAACAGAATTCTGGTGAGATTTGTAATCAGCTTAACCAAGCAATTCAAGTCGATACAGTAGATGTTTATAAGGTATTACGTGCTGACGCTGCTTTTGTTATGAGTGGCGATGGAATACCAAAAATGTTTTCGGAACTATGCAAATTAGATTTGAGTGAGAAAGCGCTTGAGCCTAATCAGGTAATAATGACTCAGGTAGCAGATATTTCGGCCACGATAATGCCTGAAATAATAAATGACCGATTAGTTATGCGTTTGTGGTGCGATGGCACCTATGGCGCCTACATGTGGAGAGTGTTACATCAACTAGCTGAAGAGCTGGGTGGTGGGGCAGTAGGCTTAACTAATTGCTTTACTAAAGATTAATCATAATAACGAAATATAAGGTGAATATATGAATACTATAGAAGAAGCTAAAAAATTTCTGAAAGATAATGATGTCAAGTATGTCTTAGCACAATTTGTAGATCTTCATGGTGTAGCTAAGGTGAAAACAGTACCTGTTGCTCATATGAAGACTATTTTGAGCCCAGGAGCAGGGTTTGCAGGCGGTGCTATTATTGGTTCAGGTCTTAAACCTAACGGCTCTGATTATTTTGCCCGTGGTGATTTATCAACATTATCATTAATACCTTGGCAAAAAGGCTATGCACGGATCATTTGTGATGGACATGTTGATGACAAACCTTTTGAGAATGACACGCGTGTTGTTTTGAAAAATCAAATGGCTCGCTTGAAAGAAAAAGGATGGTTTTTGTATACAGGTTTAGAGCCTGAGTTTTCGTTACTTAAATTGACAGAAACAGGCGAGATAGTCCCTGCGGAATCAACAGATACGCTCACTAAACCTTGTTATGACTATAAAGGTATTACACGTAGTGCTGAATATCTTGAACGTATGACTGAAGCGTTAATTGAAGCAGGCTTAGATATCTATCAAATCGATCATGAAGATGCCAATGGTCAGTTTGAAATTAACTACACCTTTGATAACTGTTTAAAAAGTGCCGATGACTACATTATGTTCAAAATGGCAGCGAGCCAAATTGCACATGAAATGGGTATGATTTGTTCATTTATGCCTAAGCCTTTTACTAATAAACCTGGTAATGGCATGCATATGCATATGTCGATTATGGATGAAGGTGGAAAGAATAGCTTATTCCATGATGACAGTGACGAAACAGGCCATGGTCTATCACCACTAGCCTATCATTTCCTTGCCGGTATCTTAGATCATGCGCCTGCAATCTGTGCGATTGCAGCACCGACGGTGAACTCTTATAAGCGTTTAGCCGTGAGCCACTCAGTAACAGGTTCTACCTGGGCGCCGAGCTATGTCTCATACGGTAATAATAACCGTTCAACAATGGTTCGTATTCCATACGGTCGCCTAGAATTACGCCTCCCGGATGGTGCTTGTAATCCATATTTGACTACAGCTGCAATTATTGCCGCAGGTCTTGACGGTGTGGAACGTAAATTACATCCAGGTGCGGGTAATGCTGGAGACTTGTTTGCTCATACTCATGCGGAATTAGAAGAAATGGGCGTTGGTATTTTGCCTCAAACTTTAATCGAAGCCACTGAGGCTTTGGAAAAAGATACCGTACTTTGTAATGCATTAGGTCAAAGTATCAGTAAAGAATTTATTAACTTAAAACGTGCTGAATGGGTGGAATATCAACGCCATGTTTCAGATTGGGAAATCAAACGCTACGTAGAATTTTTCTAAAAATTAGGAGCATATTATGTGTGGAATTGTAGGATTATTAATAAAAAATGAAATGCTTAGACCGCAAATAGGTAAGATGATGTTACCTATGCTAATCGGCATGACAGAACGTGGACCTGACTCAGCTGGTTTAGCTATTTTTGGTTCAGCAGCACAAGAGAATGAAAGAAAAATAAGTTTATATACTTTTGATCCTGAATTTCTTTGGAAAAAACTGAGTGATGATTTTCTTGATCACTTAGGTAGTGACGTACATCTTCGTCAGGTTGCAAACCATGCTGTTATGACAACAAATCTTGGTGTTGACCTCGTTACGATATGGCTTAAAGAGCACTATCCTTCAGTACATATCTTGTCCATCGGACAGTTAATGGAAGTGTATAAAGATGTAGGTACTCCTGCTCAAGTTGCACAACGTTATGGTTTTGAAGGCATGAGTGGTTCACATCTTATTGCTCATACTCGTATGGCAACAGAATCAGCTGTTACACCTGAAGGTGCTCATCCATTCACAGCTGGTGAAGATTGGGGCCTTGTACATAATGGTTCTTTTTCTAACCCAAATAGTATCCGTCGCATGTTGGCACATAAAGGTATTAAGTGCGTTACAGAAAATGATACTGAAGCTGCTTGCCGCTTTTTAGAATGGCGTATGCGTGAAGGGGATGATTTGGAAACAGCATTACATGCTGGTTTTGAAGAATTGGATGGCTTTTTTACCTTATTAATGGGTACAAAAGATCAACTTGCACTTGTACGTGATCCTTTTGCCTGTAAACCAGCAGTTGTTGCAGAGCATGATGATTATGTAGCTATTGCATCTGAATATAGATCGTTAGCTCACTTACCTGATGTTAAAAATGCAAATATTTATGAACCTAAGCCAGAGGAGCTATATATATGGAAAGTTTAGATCTTGAGAAGATGAGTGTTAGGGAGATTAATCAATATCTTCATAAAACACTACCTGGAAATGATGTAACCGAGCTTGAAATTGTTAACCCAACGGGTGAACACAATATCGCAGTAGGTATGGACACAGAATGTACGATTGATGTACGTGGACATGCGGGTTATTACCTAGGCGGAATGAACAAAAAAGCCAATATTACCGTGCATGGCAACGTGGGTACTGGCGTTGCTGAAAATATGATGTCAGGCAGTGTTCATGTCAAAGGTTTCGCATCAGCCTCTGCAGGTGCGACGGGCCACGGTGGTACCTTAGTGATTGACGGTGATACTGGACTACGTTGTGGTATATCGATGAAAGGTATTGATATTGTCGTTGGCGGTAGTATTGGTAATTTCTCAGGTTTTATGGCGCAAGCTGGACGTATGGTTATTTGTGGTGATGCGGGTGAAGGCCTTGGTGACTCTCTTTATGAAGCAGTCATTTATGTTAAAGGTGCTATCAAATCTTTAGGTGCTGATGCGCAGTTAGAAGAAATGACTGATGCTGATTATGAGGCAATTCAAGGTCTACTTGATTTTGCTGGATTTGATCACAATCCAAAAGATTTTAAACGCGTAGCTTCTGCAAAACAGTTATATAACTGGAATGCTGATGCCAACCAAGAATATTAATACTGGAGTCAATCACAATGAGTAAACATCATTTAGAAGAAAGCGTTGGATTTAGTAGCAAGACAAGAGACTATATACAGCATGCTGCTTCAACAGGTTTATATGAAATAAGAGGTATAGGAGCAAAAAGAGCACTTCCATCATTTGATGATCTAGTCTTTCTTGCTGGTTCCGCATCACGTTATCCTTTAGAAGGCTATCGTGAAAAATGTACAACTAAGACCGTTTTAGGTACACGTTTCGCGAAAAACCCTATTGTGCTTGATACGCCTATTACCGTTGCTGGTATGAGTTTTGGTGCACTTTCAGCAAATGTTAAAGAGTCATTAGGTATGGCTGCTACTAACATGGGTACATCGACAACAACGGGTGATGGCGGTATGACACCAGAAGAGCGTAACTCTTCTAAGACATTAGTCTATCAATGCTTGCCATCACGTTACGGTTTTAACCCTGATGACGTTCGTCGTGCTGATGCGATTGAATTAGTTATCGGTCAAGGTGCTAAGCCTGGTGGCGGTGGTATGTTGTTGGGACAAAAAGTGAACGCTCGTGTAGCAGGTATGCGTACCTTGCCACAAGGTGTAGATCAACGTTCTGCATGTCGTCACCCTGATTGGACTGGTCCTGATGATCTTGCGATCAAAGTAGCTGAATTACGTGAGCTTACCGACTGGGAAAAACCTATTTACATAAAAATAGGGGCAACTCGTACCTATCATGATGTCAAATTAGCAGTTCATGCTGGCGCAGACGTTATCGTAGTTGATGGTATGCAAGGTGGTACGGCAGCAACGCAAACGGTCTTCATCGAACACGTTGGTATACCAACGCTTGCAGCACTTAGACAAGCAGTTGAAGCTCTAGAAGACATGGACATGTTCGGAACGGTACAGTTAATCGTATCAGGTGGTATCAGATCAGGTGCTGATATTGCTAAAGCTTTAGCGATGGGTGCTGATGCGGTTGCTATTGGCCAAGGTATGATGATTGCTCTTGGCTGTAATAATGACTCGTATATTAAAGATGGCAAACATCATTCTGCAGAAGCAGATTACGAAGCATTAGGTACTAAAGCGGGTTTCTGCCATCACTGTCATACCGGTAAATGTCCTACAGGTGTAACGACACAAGATCCTATTCTTGAGCAACGTATTGAACCTAAAGTTGGTGCTAAACACGTTACTAACTACATTAAAACACTGACTATGGAATTAACAACTGTAGCACGTGCATGTGGTAAATCGAATGTTCACCATCTTGAACGTGAAGATTTAGTTGCCTTAACAATTGAATCAGCTGCTATGGCTAAATTACCGTTAGCAGGTACATCTTGGATCCCTGGCGTTAGTGAACAAAAGTAATCGCTCAGGTAAGCATTAAACCAAGGAAGGTTTGACGTTTTAAAAATGTAAAAATAATTGTGGCTCAGCCTTCAAGTTGGTTGAGCCACGTTATGTAATTTTAGTAGTTCCACCTCAATGTAAAAAAGGAGGTCAGATGTCTAATGAAATTATTTTAATCAAATATTCCCATTCTGGGAAAATAAATTATTACCAAAATCGTCTTCCTTTTTGGTGATCATCTCGTTAATAAAATTCAAAAAACCTTTGTAATAAATTGAAAAAGGAATAATGAGATGAGCGAGAATTTAGAAAAAAGAATACACGCACTATATGTCCAAGATTTTATCTTTGCGTGGTTTGATGTTGCCTTATTATGGGCAGCCGTCGGCTTTGTTTTGTATTTTGTTTTGCAAATTGTGGATGATAGTGCCATTCGAATGGCATTGTATTGTAGTAGTGCCGCGTTAGTGATTTTTAATACCGCATCAGTCAAGGCTATGACCAGACATTACAATGAAGATAAAGATTATATTTATGGTTTGGATATCAGACATATGGATATGAATCGAGCAATAAAAAAAGCCGAAAAAGACAAAGTAGAAACCTACGTTAACAACCATAAATAATAAAGAGCTGAAAATAAAACAATATAATTATAAGAGAGAAAAATAAATATGAAAAACATATATATACCACCGAAGCAACGTTGGTTCGGACAAGCGTTTGATAGTATTTTCATTTTAGTCCTAGTGTATGCAAGTTTAATGGCCCCTTTGCTTTTTGAATCTGAAGAAGTGGTCAACCCTGATAATGTCGCCGTTCAAGTTAGCCCTTCCTGGGAAACACTCAATGTCACTGCTGTTGAACAACAGCAGTGGGAAAAGTTAGGTTTTGATGCTGAAAGTGCAGCAGAAATCATTAACGACCGCTTTGACTACACCATTGAACCAATTTCACTCATTGTTACCGCTCTGATTCTTATTGGATATTTTATTTTTATGCTTCAAGTCTCCAAAAAAGAATATCGAGAAGTCATTGCCGAAAAATTTGGGTCTCCAGAATAGACTAATTATAACATTACGAGGTAACATTATGAATATATGGGATATATTGAGTTATTCTGCATGGGCAGGAGCAGCTTTATTTCTTCTTTGGATAGTAGTCGATGCCATAAAAGTATCAATGACATATGATGAAGATGTATTAATGAGTTCACGCGAAGGCATGGATGTACTAGATCCTGATCAAGCTAAGGAGAATAGTCATGCAAAATAATACGACAACCGAAGACACTGGCAATCACATGAATATGCTTAAAGTGCTGACACCATTTCATGTGTGGGCATTAGGGGTAGGTATCGTGCTTGTTGGGGAGTTTATGGGGTGGAACTTCTCCGTTGCTAAAGGCGGCGCCTATGGTGCTTTAATCGCTTGCTGGGTTATTGGCTTGCTTTATTCTTGTGTTGCGATGATAGATTCAGAAGTCACTTCAACAGTGGCAGCCGCAGGGGGGCAATACACACAGGCAAAACATATCGTCGGGCCATTAATGGCATTTAATGTTGGACTTTATCTTGTTATGGCTTACACCATGCTTGAAGCGGCTGATGCCTTAATTGTTGGCGATCTTATGGTCGCAGCGGCGGCTACTTTTGGGCATGCGGGTTTAGATCCTAAACCGTTTGTTGTACTGACAATCGCTTTTCTAGCTTGGTTAAACTACCGCGGTGTATTTACAACCTTGTCACTTAACTTTGTTATTACTATGATTGCTTTTACTTCTATTTTAGTACTATTTATTTCAGTTGAACCAACAAATCCTGGAGCTGTATTACAACATGAAGGGCTATTAACTGATCTGCCTTATGGCTGGATTGGTGTGGTGGCATCCTTACAATTCGGTATGTGGTATTACCTTGGTATTGAAGGTACATGTCAGGCTGCTGAAGAAGTTCGATCTGCTGGGCGTTCTATTCCACTAGGTACTATGGGTGGCATGATGACCTTGTTAATTGCTGCAACGTTAACATGGTACATTTGTACTGGCTTATTACCTTGGCAGTATTTAGGACAAGCTTTTACACCGTTGTATGATGCCGCTAGTATTTTGGGCAGTACTAAACTTCAAGTCTTGTTATTTGTTGCGACCATGTTTGCTGCTATAGCATCAGCTAATGGTTGTATTAATGATGCGGCTAGAGCATGGTTCTCTATGGGACGCGATAGTTATATGCCAGCGTTCTTTGGTGCTATTCATCCTAAATATCGGACACCGTATCGTGCGATTATATTTTTGGTGCCAATCGCAGTGTCATTTGCCTTTACTGGCCTATTAGATCAAGTTATTACTTTTTCAATATTATCGGGTCTGTTGGGTTATACCTTCATGTCACTTAATGTGATTAAGTTTAGAAAAATGTGGCCATTAGGTAGTATCCATCGTGGTTATGTACATCCTTTCCATCCATTACCTGCTTATACGTTATTAGCACTTTGTTCTACAACGTATTTTGCTACTTTCCTTGGTTATGGATCATCATTGCTGTCTATTTTAGCCTTCTATATTGTGGCATCAATTTGGTTTACTGTTCGTCGTTATAAGTTTGTAAAACGTGGCGAACAATTCACTATGTCATGGCCCCGTCCAAAAGGGTTTTAATTAGCTAAATAGTGATTAAGTGTAAAACAAGATGGGTAGATCATCACTCATCTTGTTTTATTACCAACGAGGAAGCAAATTATGGCAGCTAATTTATCATTTATCGTCATTGCATCATTGATCACAATGTCGGTTTATTTTTTATTTCAACGTTCACAGGTAACCATTAAAAGAAATCGAGCTATGTTGTTTAATAACTGTGATGGCCTTTTAGAAAATACCTCTACATTTTATGAAGATAATGGTTTTCCTGTTCTCAAGGGCCATTATAATGGCTTTGATGTACAGCTTAATCTCATTCCCGATACGATTGTAATGAGAAAAGTACCGCCACTCTGGCTTATGGTCAGTATAAAAGCGAACAAAAAATCTAAGGGCACTATGGATTTTATTGTTAGACCACAAAACATTGAATTTTATAGCCCAGGCTGGCATTGGGATGGTTTATTTAAGACACCTTCAAATTGGCCGCAGTATTCTATTGCTAAATATCAAGATACAAAGGCATCGGTGTCGGTATTAGACAAATTTATACCTAACTTGTTTAACGATCAAAAAGTAAAACAATTATTAGTAACACCCGACTCAGTAAGAATCACCTATATGGCTAAACAAGCTATACGTGGAGAATACTTATTAACCCGTAGCGCAGTATTTGATGAGCACGCTATTGTTGGCGATGATGTCGAAAAAATTATTGAATATGCAATTGCAATTCGAAAAAGTATAGAAGAGGAGAGTGACGAATGACTCAAGTTTATGAAGAATTAAAGCAAAAAAAGGCACCTTTATCCCCATATTTAGTATTGCTAGTGGCCATATTATTACCGGGCATGGGACAGGTGTTAAACAATACACCTCTACGTGGTTTGATTATGCTTGGTTTTATGCTGATGCTTGGTGTTTTAACCTATCAAATCGCGAGCCCAGATATCTCTGTTATTGGTCAATTTGCAGGGGGAATATTTATATATTCGATCATGATTTTTGATGCTTACTATTGGGCAAAATATCGATCTCTTGTTTTTAAGAATTAAAAAACAACCGTAATTTGTTCAATCAGCAACACAGAGCTCTTCATATTGTAGTTTTTGCTAATGAGCTGACAAAAGAACATTGACAGTGTCTCAATTAGATAAAGAGGTCGTTGAAAGAGCAACGAAACAATACTACATATGATAAGAGAAGGTGACTGACATGGTAAAAGTAAGCAATTATAAGAGTAAACAATCGCTCTATGATGCCGTCGGTGGGCAAGATGGCATCATTATCTTAGTAAATTTATTTTATGATTTTGTTGAAGCGACGCCAGAGGGTGGCCCTGTTGCTAAGTTGCACTTACGTGGCCATGGAATTGCCCATGCACGTATAGAATTGGTTAATTTTTTATCTGGTTTTTTGGGTGGTCCAAGCTTGTTTGCTGAAAAATGGGGGCATTCAAATGTAAGACTTATTCATGATCATGTAAACATTAACGCAGAGGCAAGGGATTCGTGGATGGCGTGCATGGAGATGGCGATGACCCAACTGGATTATAACAATGAGCTAAAAGAACGCTTAAGAGAGAATTTTCAGGTCATCGCCACTTTGTTAATTAATGAATAGAGTGGCAGTTCACCTCCGACGCACTACATGGAACGATGCGATAGCGAGTAAGTAGTGCAAGCCCTCCGTAGGGGCTGGTAATAACAGCAGCTTTCGTAGCGTAGCGAAGAATAGTGCAGTTATTACATACTCGCCCCGTCAGTCGTTTGAGAGCCAAAGCGTTAGCGAGGCGACGAGGACGTCGGAGGAAAATGGTCGTCAACGCACGGAGTGGAATTAAGCCATGGATGGATTAATTCTTTCACGAGTACGGTGACTCGCTGGATCTTAGTCATAAATTAAAGGCTGCGGTTTATACCATACTCTTTTGGGAGTAACGCCTAGTAGGAATAGCCATGATGCTCAGCAAGAATGATAATGTGATTGCAACATAGTTGTTTTCTCTTAGCCCATTTTTATGGGCGCTTTTGAGGGATCTTAATTGGTCCCTTTTTTTTTAAAAGGAACTCAGCAATGAATAGAATTATTTTTGAGACTACGGATATAAGGTTTTAGCCATGAATTTTCCATTACAGACTGAGTTGGTTGATGTTCAAAACACGCCTGACGTACGAGAACTTTCAATAGATCAAGTTGGCATCAAGGGTATAAGACATCCGATACGATTCAAAAGCAAAGATGGTGAACATCAATCCATCGTTGCTATGTTCAATATGTACGTACAATTACCCGATCACGTTAAGGGTACGCATATGTCTCGCTTCGTTGATATTCTCAATGCACCGCAACGCATCTTCTCTTTAGAAACCTTCGAGAATATTACCCGTGAAATGCTCGGGAAACTCGAAGCTAAAGCCGGTGAGATTGAAATGAGTTTCCCATACTTTATAAACAAGACCGCACCTGTTTCTGGTGTAGAAAGTTTGATGGATTATGATGTCGTGCTAACGGCTAAAGTACAGGAAAACCTGTTCAATTTGACGATTAAAATCATGATACCGGTAACAAGCTTATGTCCATGTTCGAAAAAAATAAGTGAATATGGTGCACATAATCAACGGTCTCATGTAACGATTACGGTAAATTCTTCGCAGTACATATTGTTAGAAGAAGTGATTACCTTAGTTGAAAATCAAGCATCCAGTCAGCTTTATGGTTTGCTTAAGCGAACGGATGAAAAGTACGTCACTGAATATGCTTATGATCACCCCAAATTTGTTGAAGATATGGTACGTGATGTAGCGGGTGAACTTTCAAAAGACCACCGTATTATCAGCTACATAGTCGAATGTGAAAACTTCGAATCTATCCATAATCATTCTGCTTATGCAAAAATTGAGAGGACACTATGAATAATACCGTTTATCCCGCATCTTTCAGAGCAAACTCTGTGAACGGAATTTCCCCTATCACCGACATTATTCAGGATATGAGTCAGGGGAAAATGATTGTGCTGATTGATGATGAAGGTCGTGAGAATGAAGGTGACCTAATATTAGCGGCAGACTTTGTTACCCCAGAACATATCAATTTTATGGCACGTTACGGTAGAGGACTCATTTGTCTGACATTAAATGAAGCGCGTTGCCATCAGCTAGATCTACCTTTAATGGTCAAAAATAATAAGACCAGTATGGGAACCAACTTTACCGTTTCAATTGAGGCTGCCGAAGGTGTTACTACAGGGATCTCTACGGCGGATCGAGCCCGTACGATTCAGGCTACTGTTGCAAAAGATGCTAAGCCACAAGATATCGTTAAACCGGGCCATATTTTCCCACTGATGGCACAAAATGGCGGTGTTTTAGCACGGGCAGGACATACTGAAGCAGGCTGTGATCTTGCTGAACTTGCGGGCCTTGAACCTTCTTCAGTTATCTGTGAGATTCTAAAAGAAGATGGCAATATGGCCAGATTACCTGATTTACTCGCCTTTGCTGCAGAGCATGATCTTAAAATTGGTAGAATCGCGGATTTAATTCAATACCGAAATCAGACTGAAACATTGGTTGAACGCGTTACTGAACGTAACATCAAAACGGCATACGGCAATTTTAATCTTATTGCTTACCGTGATTGGACTACTCAGCAGATCCATATTGCACTTGTTTATGGCAAGCCCGAACCGAAACAAGTAACGATGGTTCGTGTCCATGAACCGTTGTCCTTGATCGATTTATTGGATCTGGATAGCCCAACACATAGTTGGGGTATTAATGATGCCATGGCGGCTATTGAAAAAGCAGGTTGTGGTGTTATTGTTTTATTACGAAGAAATGAGGATGAAGATGCCTTACTAAAACGTATAGAAAATACAGCGATTGTACAAGATGCAGATTATGAACTTAGAGACTTTGGCATTGGCGCTCAAATTTTAAAAGATATTGGGGTCAAACGAATGCGTCTGATGACTAATCCAAAGAGAATGCCAAATTTGACGGGGTTCGAGCTACAGGTTGAAGGTTATATCTCACCTGAAAATGAAGATGATAATATGAAATATCAACGTCATTATTCTTAAATAAATAAAAATCCACAGCGTATTTTAATAGTACTGGATATAAAAATGACAAAGAGCCCTTTAGAAATAGCAACGCATAAGCATTACTCACGTAATCAACGATGGGGTTTTTCATGGGCCTTATGGACGGCTGTTCTTTGGGGCGCATGGTATATACCAGGAACGGCTGTGTGGTTTGAGCAACCTTATGTTGGTATTGATATTAATGACTCTGCATTAAGGCTATCTGCAACGGCAGTAATGACATGGATACATGCCATTTGTGTATTTATGTTTCTGCTGATATGGAATGGTGTACTTGGTAAGTTGAAAGATTATGGACGCACTATCGTGCGTTTTCGTAAGATATCTAAATGGTATGCATTAGCTTCCTTGTGTGGTGGTCCAATGGCTATTTTTGGCTCCTATATGGCAATGGGTTATGTTGGCCCTGTATTTGCTGCTATTACCTCTCTATTTTACCCAGTAGTCGGCGCCGTGATTGCTCGATTATGGTACAACGAAAAAATATCAAAACAAGCTGCATTAGGCATGGCGATTATTATCATGGGTGGCATTGTTATTTATGGACCTGGCCTATTTGGAACTGCAGACTCAACAAATGAACTCGCATGGTTAGGTTATGTTGGTGGCATTATGTCAGCGATTGGTTGGGGAACGGAAGGCGCCGTTGCCGCGAGAGCAATGGACGTATCTGATCCAGATGTAGGAATACAATGTCGCTTTACCTTTGAAATACTTTTCTGGGGTATTCTCATCTTACCAATATTAGCGTTGTTCACTGATATACCCATCGGTTCGTTAATTATTGACACACTGACTAGTAGTATGGCGATGCTGTGGATGGTACTGGCCTCAATGTGTCATGCTTATTGCTATACCTCATTTTACAAGAGTTTCACTTTGATTGGTGTTGGACGAGGAGAGGCGATCGGAAACCTTTATGGTGTCTTTGCCGTTATTTTTGTTGCCGCCGTCACTTTGGAATTGCCTGAATGGTATTTTGTGGTTGGATTAGTGTTTACAGTATTGGGCAGTTTTGTCATGTTTCGTGAATCTGCAGAATCGATTTCTCAACTCCGTGATGTGGCTACAGAGGAGACTGTCTAATGAAATTACACCAAAAAGGGTTTTTACTTGTTGAACTCTCCAAGCATGAAAGTATCTGGGATAATGACTTAATCCCCAAAATTTTGGAAGAATATAATCTATCCGGTGACTACTGGTTTAAAAGCACCTGTGTGACGCTGGATGAATTGGCATCCGCTGGATTAATAGCTCGAATTGACAGTCGTTTGGAAGAAGGTCTTTTTGCATCAAAGCCACGTGTAATGTTTAAATATCAGTTAACGGACTTTGGTCGTACTAGAATGCATAGCACGGGTTTATTGACAACATAATGCTTCATAAATAAAGGAGATTGAAAATGAGTGAATTTTGGGGTTATCCTTATGCCGATGTGTTGGCACTTGTCATTATTGGTGCATTGAGTGTTGCTTGCCTTGTGTGTGCCAGACTTTATGTTAAAAATTACTAGTCCAGCCTTACCCATACCATGATGACGAGTGCGAGTTGTTGTATTTACAACACTAACGATCAGTAAAGAGTCATGTTCGCAAGCAGGCTACTTGGCTCAAAATGGATTTGATTACAGAATTATCTGTCGTATATTTAAGTTCTTAAACACGTTTTGCTCTCTCTAGCATGTAAATACTGCTGCAGTAGTCATCATAATAAAAAGCAATTTTCTCCCCTTAAAACTTATGTATGTCATGATATTGGTTATTAAATATTATTATAATTTAATGTTGATTCTTAAATTTTATACATAAAACGAAATATTGATTAAATTATTCCTTATTTTTCATTTATTAATATTTAGTACATACAGCTACTTATCTTATTGATATCAAAGATGTAATTTCACACAGTTAATCTGTGGTCATACTGCATAATCTTCCTGAAATAAATTAATACTACTTACGTAGTAATACGTGTAGGCAATTGTATTGAAAATACAATAATCACATGATGGTAACCGTATCGAAGTTAGGTGATTTTGTATGATACTAGCGTCGATATTTTAAAAGGTACCATGCTTGATTGTGTATTAAGTATTTAGATTACGACCTATGATTTCTCATTGTGTATCTATAACTTTTAAGGATTAAATGTTATAGATTTGTAATAGAGAAATATTAAATAATAAGAGAGAGAGAGCTCATATGACTAAAAATTCAGATTCAAATGAAGCAAATCCTGGCGAGCCGTATACAGATGCGATTACTGCAGATTTGTATGAAGACGTGCCAGGACAAAATGCGACACTTCATCGTAAAATAGGTTGGCAAGGTGCGTTTTGGGTGGCAAGCGGGGTGCCAGCTTTAGTACTATTTTCAATGGGGGCAATTTCAGCGACCGTTGGTAAGCCCGCTTGGTTAATATGGATGATTTCAATCAGTTTTGGTTTTATCCAAGCATTTACCTATGCAGAAATTGCAGGCTTATTTCCACATAAATCTGGTGGTGCTTCAGTTTACGGTGCCGTTGCTTGGGTTAGGTATAGTAAGTTTATTGCGCCAGTGTCAGTGTGGTGTAACTGGTTTGCTTGGTCGCCTGTTCTCGCGATAGGTTCAGGTTTAGCAGGTGGATATATAATGGGGGCGTTGTTCGAGCCTGATGCCGTTATAAATACTTGGCAAATTACGCTGATAGATTTAGGTGGTCTTAAAGAAGGTCTATCATTACGTATTAATGCAACATTCATTGTAGGTGTGACGTTATTATTATCTGTATTTGCTATTCAACATGGTGGTATTCTTCGTTCAGCTAAGACAACTACCGTGCTTGGTTTAACAGCACTTGTTCCATTAATGTTGATCGGTTTGGTCCCATTAATAACCGGCGATGTGATGACAGAGAACTTTTTCCCACTGACGCCGCTTGCATTCGATTCAGTAGGTAATGTTATTGAAGGAGCATGGGATCTTCCAGGCTGGACATTAATGGCAGGTGGTCTTTTTATTGCTGCATGGTCTACCTATGGTTTTGAAACGGCAGTATGTTATACCCGTGAGTTCAAAGATCCTAAGACAGACACGTTCAAAGCAATTATATACTCTGGTATGTTATGTATTGCCGTTTTCACTTTAGTACCGATGGCTTTCCAAGGAAATCTTGGACTGGGTCAGATGGTAACACCAGCAGTTGTTGATGCTGCAGGAACCGTTCTTTCACCTGCAGTTTATGATGGTATGTTAGCAGCGGATATCTATAGCGGTATGGGGATTGCGAAGGTTCTATCTGGCATGTTGGGTGATAATGCTGTTATTGCAAATATTTTAGTTGTAATGTTTGTTTTAGCTTTGTTGTTGTCAATCATGACGTCGATGGCGGGTTCATCTCGTACTTTGTATCAGGCTTCAGTTGATGGTTGGTTGCCTAAGTATCTTTCTCATGTAAATGAGCATGGTGCACCTACTAGGGCGATGTGGACAGATTTAGTCTTCAACCTAGGTTTACTGATGATGTCAGATTACGTATTTGTTTTGGCTATCTCAAACGTTGGTTACATTATCTTTAACTTCCTAAATCTTAACTCTGGTTGGATCCATCGTATGGATCGTCCTAACTGGTCTCGTCCTTATAGAACACCCACAATACTACTCGTAATGGGTGGAATATTGGCTTATGTAAATCTTATGCTGATGGGCTTGGGCGCTAACATTTGGGGTGAAGGTACTTTGATGACAGGGTTGATTTTTGCAACATTGATCATTCCTGTATTCATGTTCCGTCATTATGTTCAAGATAAAGGCGTATTCCCTCAAGCGATGCTAGATGATATGCATTTAGCAAGTGAAGAAGAGGGTGTTTCAAGCCGTGCAGGTATGTTGCCATATGTAGCATTATTAGCCGGTGTATTTGTTGTTTACTACTCTCACAGTTTAGTTAGCTAAGCTGAGATTCTTGTGAGTCGTTATCAACAGATGAATTTTTGTTGATAAGCATCAAAATAAAAGCGGGGAGTGTTGTTCACTTCCCGTTTTTTTTTATTATTTTTTAGTGAGTTACGGTCTTGCTGGGACTTCTACTACTTTAGATGTAAGACGTAGTAGGAATTGCGGTGCAAGACTACAAGTATGAAAATGAAAGTCCAAACATTAATTTAACTTGGAGTAAATGATATGGCTAGAGATCCAAAACACGACATTTTATTTGAACCTATCCAAATTGGTCCAAAGACACTACGAAATCGCTTTTACCAAGTACCTCACTGTATTGGTGCTGGTTCAGATAAACCCGGATTTCAAGCAGCTCATCGCTCTTTAAAAGCAGAAGGTGGCTGGGCAGCATTGAACACTGAATATTGTTCAATCCATCCAGAATCTGACGATACAATGCGTCTTTCAGCTCGTATCTGGGATGAAGGTGATGTACGCAACCTAAAAGCAATGACCGATGAAGTGCATAAACATGGCGCCTTAGCGGGTGTAGAACTTTGGTATGGTGGTGCTCATGCACCTAACCTAGAATCACGTGCAACATCACGTGGGCCAAGTCAGTATGCTTCTGAGTTTGAAACATTAAGCTATTGTAAAGAAATGGATCATGCTGATATTGCCCAAGTACAACAATATTATGTTGATGCGGCAATTCGTGCACGTGATGCTGGTTTTGATATCGTTTATGTTTACGGTGCCCATTCTTACCTGCCGTTACAATTTTTAAATCCGTATTACAACAAACGTACTGATGAATATGGTGGTTCTCTAGAAAACCGTGCTCGTTTTTGGTTAGAAACACTAGAACAAGTTCGTGCTGCTGTTGGTAAAGATTGTGCTATTGCAACACGTTTTGCCATCGATACCATCTATGGTCCGGGTCAAATCGAAGCTGAAGTTGATGGTATGGCATTTATCAAATTAGCCGATCATTTAGTGGATCTATGGGATGTTGACGTAGGTGATATTGCTGAGTGGGGTGAAGATGCTGGACCGTCACGTTTCTATCAACAAGGTCATCAACTTCCTTGGACTAAGTTTGTAAAACAAGTTTCTAAAAAGCCAGTTTTAGGTGTAGGCCGATTCACTGATCCAGAAAAAATGACTGAAATAGTTACAAAAGGCTATGCCGATATTATTGGTGCTGCTCGTCCTTCTATTTCTGATCCTTTCTTACCTAATAAAATTAACGAAGGTCGTGTTGACGATATTCGTGTCTGTATAGGTTGTAACGTTTGTATTTCACGTTGGGAAATTGGTGGTCCACCAATGATTTGTACCCAAAATGCTACAGCAGGTGAAGAATATCGTCGTGGCTGGCATCCTGAAAAATTCCGTCAAACTAAATCTAAAGATGCAGTTTTAGTTGTCGGTGCGGGTCCTTCAGGTGCCGAAGCTGCTAGAGTATTAATGGAAAGTAATTATGTTGTGCATTTATATGACACTGCCGAAAAAATTGGTGGCCATATAAATAGTCTTGTTGGTTTACCGGGTCTTGGCGAGTGGGGTTATCACCGTGATTACCGTGAAACGCAACTTAATAAATTAGTTAAGAAAAATAAAGACAGCCAAATTGCACTAAGTCAAAAACCATTAACGGCTGATGATGTACTTGAATATGGTGCAGAAAAAGTCATTATTGCAACGGGTTCTTCTTGGAATACGGATGGTAATAACTGTTTGTCTCATGAAGCGATTCCAGGTGCCGATGCATCATTACCCGATCAACTTACTCCAGAACAAATCTTCGCAGGTAAAAAAGCAATCGGTAAACGTGTTGTTATTTTGAATGCTGATAGTTATTTCATGGCACCAAGTCTAGCTGAAAAATTAGCATTAGAAGGTCATGAAGTGACGATTGTTTCTGGTGTTCATTTAGCCAAATATATGGAATTCACCCTTGAATATCCAAATATGATGCGTCGCTTACATGAGTTAAAAGTAGAAGAAATTGGCTCACATTTCTGTTCACGTATTGAACCAGGTCGTATGGAAATTTATAACCAATATGGTGATGGTTCTAAACGTAGCTACCGTGGTCCAGGTGTTCCACCACGTGATGTAAATGAAACGCATCATTGGATTGAATTTGATTCATTAGTATTGGTCACAGGTCGTCATTCTGAATGTAACTTGTTCAATGAATTAAAAGCTCGTGAAAGTGAATGGGCTGAGAACGATATCAAAGGTATTTATCTTGTAGGTGATGCTGAAGCACCAAGATTGATTGCTGATGCAACGTTTAGTGGTCATCGTGTGGCACGTGAGCTTGAAGAAGCTAATCCACAATTTGCACTTCCATACAAACGTGAAGTGGCTACATGGGGCGCGCCTCATATGCCTGGTGGCGAATTCAAGATCGAGTACAAAGTTTAACTGCTAGTAATTGAACAATGCCGCCATGCTTCTGCATGGTGGCATTAACCAATATTAAACGTTTTTATAACCTAAAGCATAGATAGGTATATTTATGAATGAACTTACAGAACCAACACGAATCCTGTTTGAAGGGTTTCAGTTACAGACAATTTATTTGTTTTATGCCTTTGGTTATTCTGCTATTGCTGTATTTATTTACGGTTGTTATGTACAAATAAGGAAATATCGACGGGGTCAGCCTGATCCTTCGTGGGGTAACTTTCTAAAACGTTTTGGTGAAATGGTCGTCACTATGTTGACTCACCGTACAATCAAACGTCGTGACCCAGCGGCAGGGAAAGCACATGCTTTAATTTTCTTTAGCTTTATATTGTTATTTATTGGTACGGCAACCATTACGCTCGAATATGACATTATAGAACCGTTATTCGGTGTGACATTCTGGCACGGTCAATTTTACCTATGGTTTTCATTGGTACTTGATATCGCTGGTTTGGCATTTATCGTCGGTTTAATCTATATGATGTATCGTCGTAAGTGGATGCACTTACCTAAGTTAGACTACGCGCGTGTAGATCGTGATCCAGAAGATCCTGACTATGACCGTAGTGCCTATCGTCGTGAAGATTGGGCGTTTTTATGGACGCTTATTATTATCAGCGTAACAGGCTTTGTTTTAGAAGCGACACGGTTAGTGTGGCTTAGCGAAACCGCTAGTGTTTGGGATGTCCGTATGTGGTCTCCCGTCGGTGCATTACTTGCTAGTATTATGAAAGGAGTGGGGTTTAGCCCAGAAGCTGCAGGCGTATTTCGTAGCGGACTTTGGTGGTTCCACGGTATGTTGGCATTAGCCTTTATCGCTTTGATTCCATATACAAAAGTTAAACATATGTTCACTGCTGCGGCATCATTGATGTTTCGTGATGAAATGGCGGGTCGTCGACTACCGATGGTGCCTGAAGACCAAGTAGAAGCAGGCTATAAAAAGATTGACGATTTAACATGGAAGTCATTATTGCATTTAGATGCATGTACCAAATGTGGTCGTTGCCAAGATGCATGTCCAGCTAATGCTGTTGGTGCGCCTTTATCACCGCGTGACGTTATCTTGTCATTACGTGAGTTTGCAAATAAAGCCTTAAGCAAAAAAGAGTTACCTGAAGAAGCAGAATTAGACATTCATGGTAAAGATGTTGGCCAAGTATTTATGGAAACATTATGGTCATGTCGTACCTGTTTAGCCTGTGTGGAAATTTGTCCGGTCGCCGTTGAGCATGTGCCTATTATTGTACAGATGCGTCGTCAATTGGTAGAGCAAGGTGATATGGACCCTATTTTACAAAAAACATTGGGCACCATACATAAAAGCGGTAATTCATTTGGCGAATCAAAACGGAAACGTGCGAAATGGGCTAAAGATTTACCCTTTGAAATCAAAGATGCACGTAAGGAACCGGTAGATGTTTTATGGTTTGTTGGTGATTATGCGTCATTTGACCCTAGAAATCAGGTTGTAACACGATCCTTTGCAAAACTTCTGCATCAAGCAGGCATCAACTTTGGTTTGTTATTCGAAGCTGAAATGAACTCGGGTAATGACGTACGCCGCGTTGGTGAAGAAGGTTTATACGATTTCTTAGCTACATCGAATATTGGCACTATACAATCGTGTGATTTCAAATCTATCGTTACAACAGATCCTCATTCATTCAACACGATTCGTAATGAGTACCCTGATTTTGGTGGTGAGTTTGAAATCCAGCATTACACTACCTTAGTCAAAGAGTTATTTGAGCAAGGAAAATTGAAACTCAATAAACAGAATAATCAACGTGTGACGTTCCATGATCCCTGCCATTTAGGTCGTTATAACAAAGGTTATGACGCACCACGTGAAGTTATCAAAATGTTGGGTTACGACTTAGTAGAAATGGATCGAAATCGTGATAATTCATTCTGCTGTGGTGCCGGTGGTGGTCGGATTTGGATACCAGATCCAGTGGGCATTGAAAAACCATCTGCAAATAGAATGCGTGAAGCGGGTGAGATTGAAGGATTAGAGGTCTTTATCGTTTCATGTCCTAAAGATTTAACGATGTTTGAAGATGCACTTAAAACATCTGGATTTGAAGGTCAGTTCGTGGTGCGTGAATTGATAGAGTTGATCAATGATTGTGTTGAATATGATGAGTCAAATGATGATTCAGCAGAACAAGTTGCTGTATGAGCCCAGAGAATGCCAATGAATTAGTTAAGACCGCCATAGCGTCGAAAGATATGTACGCCGCTGTGGCTGTGTATGATATTGCACACGGTCAAGACAGAATCAAACTGGAAACTATTTTCTGTAATGAGCGACGTAATATACTGAAACTGGCACGTTGGGAACATACACCGGCTAGTGTGCTTAAGGTGTTATCACAGTTACATGATGAAGCCGTTCAGTTGCGGATTGACAAAAATCCTAGTACTGATGGCACAACATTACAGCAACAGTATCTGGAGGTAGGCAGTTCAAAACTAATTGATCTGATCGCACAACATCGCAATGCTTCAGTAGAAGTGTTGTTAGAAATTGTTACACGTGAAGATGATTTACAGATAGTGAAAGCGGTGTGTATGAACCCAAACGCGGATGATTGGGTTCTTATTACCGTGGACCGTCGGTTTCCAAACTATTTTGATCGTGAAATAGCTATGCATTCAAAGACTCCGGCAGGATTATTGGAAACTATTTATGCCCGAGGCAATGCTTATATTAAAGCCGCGGTGATCACACATAACAACTGTCCACAATCTTTATTGGGAAAGGCATCGTATGAATCGGATGTGACGATATTGCGACATTTGACGGGTAATGAAAACATTGTTCAAAGTGTGCTGGTAAGACTGTCACAACATAGCGATCCGTCGGTTAGGCGGGTAGCGGCTAGTAACCCTACGTTAGGTAGTGAGGAAATAGACAAACTGGCTAGAGATAAAGTGGTTGCCGTAAGGCGTGCCGTTGCTTCTCGTAATGATCTATCGCCATCACTACTAGAGTATTTGGCTAAGGATTCGTATCACTGGGTAAGACTATGGGTGGCGCGTAACCCAGCAATGCCGGCTCATATTCAGGCGGAGCTGGCCAACGATGACAATATGGACGTAAGACGTGCGGTTGCAAGAAATCCTATGTGTTCAGAAGATTTGTTAAAACAGTTAGCACTGGATGACGTTTCATGGGTACGCGCAGCTGTTGCATACCAGGAAAATGCACCAGTAGATTTACTGATGCAATTACAACATGACGATGATGTTGATGTGTTGTGCGGGGTAGCAAATAACGCCCATACACCACAAAAAGTGTTGCAGAGATTATCTCAATCTAAAAACGATGACATTCGGCGTGGGGTGATTCTGAATTCAGATGCATCACGTAAAACCTTACTGCCGCTGCTACAAGATCCTTATTACTTACACCGAATATTATTGGTTAGTAATAAGGAATTGTTTGATGAGGATAAATGGGCAATGCACGATGATTCTGATCCTTCGGTCAGATTTATTGTCTTTAGATGGTTTGCAAAAAAATTTATGCCGTAACCACTGCATAAAGAATATTGATAACTGATAAGTTAGATTAGGAGAGTACATATGAAAATACTAGTAGCAGTTAAAGAGGTCGCGGCCTTGGATGAGGATTTTGAGTTACGCGATGATGGACGAGATGTAGATGAGGACTTTTTACTTTACGACCTAAACGAATGGGATGATTTCTCATTGGAAGAGGCGATGAGGATCAAAGAGGAATCCGATGGCGAAGTTGAAGTTGTCGTCGTTTCTGTAGGACCAGATCGAATTGAAGATAGTTTACGTAAGTGCTTAGCCAAAGGTGCAGATCGTGCAATTCGCGTTTGGGACGATTCTATGGAAGGTTCTGACTCAATTACTATCGGTCATGTCTTAGCTGCAGTAGCCAAGAAAGAAGAGCCTAATATGATATTTGCCGGCGTGCAATCATCTGATGAGGCTAATGCTTCTACTGGTATCTCTTTGGCTAAAAAATTAGGTTGGCCACATGCAGCGGTTGTAGCAGGATTACAGTACAAGGCTAATGATAGCAAGGCCGTGATATCTCGTGAACTTGAGGGTGGTGTATCTCAAGAAGTTGAGATTATTTGTCCTTCAGTTTTGACCATACAACTTGGTATTAATACACCTCGTTATGCCTCTTTACGTGGCATTAAACAGGCTAACAAAATTGAGATTGAAGAACTGTCATCTAGTGATTTAGGTATGACAGAACAAGAAGTGGGTCTCAACAGCGCTAAATCTAATGTACGTCGTATGTACGTTCCTGTGAAGGGTATGGCAGAAATGATTGAAGGTACACCTGCTGAAAAAGCTGCCAAGCTAATCGAAATTATTAAGAACTTCAAAGGAGAGTAATGATGAAGACAATATTGGTAATTACGGAACATCGCCGTAACGAACTACGTCCAATTTCTTTGGAACTGATTACCGCTGCACAAGATTTACGTCAAGCGGGTGATGACAAGGTGGTGGTGGCTATCATAGGCAACCAAGCTGACTCGTATGTTTCTGAACTTTCACTGCAAGGTGTTGATGAAATTATAACGGTTAAAGACAGCTCAACGGAATTCAATCCTGATGTCTATGAAGCAACCGTTAGTGCCTTGATCGAGAGTCAACAACCAGCCGTTGTTTTACTTCCACATTCGATTGATTCATTAGGTTATGCTGCGACATTAGTTGAAAACAGTAATTATGGCTTTGCTACCGATGTATTCCAAGTTGAGTACGATGGTGATGATCTAGTTGCTACCCGTGCAGGCTATAATCAAAAAGTAAATGTTGAAGTCGATTTCCCTAATAAGGACATTGTTATACTGACAGTACGACCAGGTGTTTATAAGCCTATTGAAGAATCAGCTACTCCTGTTATTTCATCTCAAGAACCCGTGTCTGTAGAGTCACGTAGCAGAAATATACAATTTGTAGAGTTAGCTAGTGATGGTGATGTTGATATTACAACATCAGAATTTATGATGTCTATTGGACGTGGTATCGCTGAAGAAGACAATGTTGAGCAATTCCGCGAACTAGCTGAAATGTTAGAAGCAACCTTAGGTTGTTCACGACCGATTGCTGATGCGGGTTGGTTACCTAAATCTAGACAGGTAGGGCAGTCTGGCAAAGTAGTTGGCTCTTGTAAACTTTATCTTGCCATGGGTATTTCAGGTTCTATTCAACATATGGCTGGAATGAAACATGTTCCAACGATTATCGCTGTGAACACGGATCCAAATGCCTCTATATTCACGATTGCTAAATATGGTTTTGTTGCTGATATTTTTGAAATTGAAGAAGAATTGCGTGCTCTTTTAGACTAATTGACGCAAGATCATTGATGATTCATCAAAGGGGTAGGTTTAGAAATAAGCCTGCCTTTTTTTGATCTAACAAAATAATTAAGTATTAAAATCATTACTTTTGATCATGCTGAGCGGCTCTTCAGAGGTGATGGGCAGGATTAAGTCTTGCTCTAAACTTTTCATATCCTTGAAAAACAGATAAAACCTTCTCCTTCAACTTAAGCTGTAATTAATCATTCCTTGACGGAATCAAATTTCTATCGACGATGATTGAAATCTTCTTATTCTATCTACCACTTTGGTAGTAATTCCTCATGAGAATTTTCTAAACTATCAAATCCCGATAATCTGTGAGCTAATTAAACACTTACTATTATAATAATTATGGAGCAGAGAGATGACCAGAAATTCAATCCTAAATGACCGCCACAAGGCGCTTGGCTCGAGTTTGGACGGCGAAACATGGTGTGGAATGACTATTCCCTGGAGTTACAATACTGATCCACAAGATGAAGTCGTAGCCGTGAGAACACGTGCAGGACTTTATGATGTAACGGCATTAAATATTCTTAACGTAAATGGTTCAGATGCTGAAAGTGTATTAGATAAATTAGTGGCTATTGATGTAACGACTATTGCCCCGGGTTCCTCAAGACTTGCAGCTAAGGTAAATGAATTTGGTGCGATAACGGATGATATTATGATCATCCGCGATGCTAAAGATATGTTTCGTGTGTCTCACGGTAGTGGAAACACGCTTGAGAGTTTGACCATTTTGGGCAAAGGCAAAGACATCCATATTGAAGCAGATAACGATGGACATATTTTATCACTTCAAGGGCCTAAGTCATTAGAAATATTAGCGCCACATATTGGTTTTAACCTAGCTGACTTACCTTATTTTAAACATCAAAAAACGACTTTGTTCGGCTGTGACATCTATGTAGCACGTGGTGGTTATTCAGGTGAACGTGGTTACGAAGTTTATTGTGCTTCGAAAGATGCCATTATGATTTGGGATGAAATTTTGAAAGTTGGAGAACCTTTTGGTGCCATAGCCGCATCATGGGATTCTCTCGATCTAACCCGTATTGAAGCTGGCTTGTTATTTTTCCCTTTTGAAATGCCAGAAGGCGACACCACCCCATGGGAAGTTAATATGGGATGGGGCGTTGATGTTAATAAAAAAGCTGATTATGTGGGTAAAGATGCGTTACTAATGCTTAAAGGACGTGAGCGGTTTAAACAGACGGGGCTTATTTGTAATAGTAGTACTGCTGTCGAAGCGGGCGCTAAATTGTTCAAAGATGGTAAAGAAATTGGCGTAGTGACTAGCGCAAGCTTCAGTCGTTATCTGATGCTATCAATTGCAATGGTACATATTAAACCTGAGTTCTCTCATGTGGGTACAGCAGTTACAGTGGTAGGTACTACAGAATGTAAAGCAAAGGTTGCACGAACTCCTTTTTATGATCCAATGAGATTGCGGACGCATCCTGAGAAAAGCAACTAGAAGACTGGGGATTTAAGTTAGCTAACGCCTAGTTATGTACTGAATAAGTTTGATCAATCGAGATTGAACATTGTAAATGTAAGGTTAAAATATGGAACGACAATACTGGATTAGAAGTAAACCTGTATACACTTCGTTGCTATGGCATGAAAAAGCTACTGCTCACGTGGTCATTGCTGAAGGTGAAGGAGGAATGGCTGTATTAAAATTATTACAGCAGAAATATCCTACACAAATAGTGAGAGGCTTTTTTGCAAAGTCAGCTGACTCATTAAAAAATTATGCGGATATTATCAGTAGCTTAGCGCCAGATGAATTTACTGTTTTGGCTAATGCTAATGATGCCATAACAGCGTTAAAAAATAGCTTACCTGAATGTTATATGGGAACACGTTTTTATGTTGCCGGCTCCGAGGAATTTATTTGGCAAGTAACAAAGGAATTATATAAATATGGTGTTCAAAGCGATGATATCGATAAAGAGTTATGTGGCACTTTGGCACGTACTGTCTATTGTGTTCATTGCAAAGCTATTACACGCAATGTGCATCACGATATTGTTGCCTGCTCGGGTTGTCAGCGTAAATTATTTGTAAGAGACCACTTTTCAAGACGATTAGGCGCTTATATGGGACTGATGGTGGATGCTGAGCAACCTGGCGATTTACCAACAATTAATGAGGTGTACCCATGAGTCACTTAAATGTAAAAGTAGCGGCTATTGAGCAAGTAACTGAGCATGTAAAACACTTTACTCTTGTCAGTGAAGATGGCGAAAAATTGCCAGCGTTTTCAGGAGGGAGCCATGTCGTACTTGCATTGAATATTAAAGGCAGAATCCATCGTAACCCATATTCACTGATGAGCTCGCCGCTTAAAACCGAAAATTATGGCGTTTCAGTCAGAAAACAAGAGATGTCACGTGGTGGTTCGGTATTTATGCATGACGAGATTGAGGTGGGTTCGCATTTTCAAATAACTTATCCGGTCAATCTTTTTTCGCTGTCAAAATTAAGCCATAAAAACATTCTAATTGCAGGCGGAATTGGTATTACACCCTTTTTGTCACAAATTGTAGATCTGAACAGAATACAAACAGATTACGAGTTACATTACGCTTATCGATCACCAGAACATGCTGCATTTCGTGAAGAAATTGAAGAGATGTGTGGTGACCGCAGTCATTTTTACGTGGCTAGCGATGGGCAAATGCTGGATTTTCATGAGCTACTTTCAAAACAGCCTTTAGGTACGCACGTTTATGTTTGTGGGCCAGAACCTATGGTTAATGCCATGATTTCTGCAGCGCGGGATTTGGGTTGGCCTGAAAAGCATATTCACAATGAACAATTTACGGCTCCCCAAATAGGTGAGTCTTTTAAAGTTAAATTGGCTATTTCAAATATTGAGCTCGAAGTGCCGTCTAATATGAGCATGCTAGAGGCGATAGAAGAGGCGGGCGTCGATGCACCTTTTTTATGTCGAGGCGGTGCCTGTGGTCGTTGCGAACTTGAAGTTGTAGCGTGTGATGGTTCAATAATTCATCATGATAATTATCTGACCGATGCAGAAAAGAACAGTGGTAAGAAAATAATGCCATGCGTTTCTCGGGCTAAGTGCCAAAATATTGTGGTTAACCTCTAGGGTAAAATTATGAGTCAAACATTCAAAAAAGAAACATTCAGAGACGACTATACGTTTAGTAATTCAGAAGAAGCCGTTAAACGATTTCCTTTTCCTTTTCCGGAAGATGAATACATGTATTCGGTTAATATTGAACCTCATGTTAAAACAGCGGTAGGCTCAATAACCGAGTTTGTAATCGATGTAGATGAACACTATGTGGCTGAATGTGAAGATAAAACGATCACATTAGCAAGGGATCCAGATCGCTATCTAAGTTTGCCACATATGATGGATGCGCAATGGGACACCTTAGAGCTTATGATGGAGTCAATGTCTAATGATTACCCAGAACAATTTAGTCTGACAAAAGAGGGCGATAACTGGACATGGGTCAATAAACCACTCGGTATTACTAAGCAATTTGTATTTGGTGATGCAACATCATTCGATATGGATCCGCTTGAATATATAGGACGTCAAGTTCAGGGTGATTGGGTCGTACTTGATCAGCGTGATAATAACCTATTTGCTGATGCCGCTATCGTCACCTCACAAGCCGATTGGTCATTAGCGATTGATGTTGGTATGTCATATCAGGAGTGGCACGGCCCCGTGCCAATAGCGAATGAACTAGGCGTGTTTGATCGGGCACTGAAATATTTACTTAATCTTCAGTTGGGTAGCCCCGTTCGTCGCCTTAACTGGACGATGACGATCAATCCTCGCTTAGATACATCACCTGAAAGCTATCCTTTATGGGGACCTGATCGCCTTTCTGTGACACCAGAAAATGTCGGTGATAAAGTTCACCTTCGCGTTGAATTACAAACATTATTTCGTTTGCCAAGAAGTAATGGTATCGTTTTTGGTATTCGGGGTTATCTGATAAGCATGAATGAACTGGTTACAAACCCACGTTGGGCAAAACGATTTCATCGTGTTTTAAAGGGGCTTCATCCAGAACTTGCAGAATACAAAGGACTGTCTTATAAAGACGTTACTGTTGACTGGTTATCTAAATACGATGATGGTACGCCGTCATAATAATCGGTTAGATCTTAATATAAATCTATAAAAGATTGACGTTTTAGTTGATGGCTAAATTTTCAGGTGAAACTAAAAGTGTTTGTAATGTTAATAGAGAGGGATTAATTGCGTCGTTAGCTGGGCTAATTTGCGTAATTAATCCTTCTAAAGACAATAAATCACCGGTGCTTGAATAGATACCTTGTCCTTGTTCCAATACCCATTTAATCTTCCCTGTTCTAGTGATAATTCGATAAATAAGCTGAAATTTTTGCTCTTTTAAAATTTGTTGTTGTATATATTCCCAAACATACGTTTTGTCCGCTTCATGAATGATTTGCATGTATGAAAAACCTGGAGATTTAGCTATTTCATAGGCTTCATATTCAGTAAGCTCAAGACAACCATCACTTGTAAACTCAAAACTCCAGCTGCGGTCATTTTTACAACGGTAAATCATAGAAGGAAAGCAACTAAGAATCATATCGATAGGATCTTTTCTATTGGCCTTCAAGCTGGCTTCAGTTTGTTTCATTCGACTGATATCAGTAAATGTGCCTATAACACTAGTGAACTCACCCTTGAGTGAAGATGCGGTCGTTGCTCTCATTTCTACCCATAAAGAACAGCCATTTTTTGCTATTAAACGTGTTTGGAGATGGCAGCTATTACGTTGGCCGCGTGATAGTGGACCAAGACGTGCTTCAAAAAGTTGTGTATCTTCTGGATGGATAAAGGATAAAATCGACTTATTGATACTTTCTATTAAAGTATGATCAAGCATTTGTTCCCAAGAGGGATTGAGAAAGATAAGCTTTTGTTCAACATTGATCTGAAAAACAATTTGTTCGATGCTATTTAGGATAAATCGACTGTCAGATTGATCTATTAATGGACTTGCCACAGGTTTGTGATGTGATGCTGGTGAAAATTGTAATAAATTTAAATTTGCGTTTGATTCACCACTTTGGCTTAGGGGAGATAAGGTCATATGAACAGGAATACTAGTGCCATCAGCATATAACATACGAATTGTCTTACTTTCATTTTTTTGAAGATCATCAGATGTTGTAGCAATAATTTGCGCTAGATTGTCATGTTCTGATGGATGAACCAAATTTGTTATTGGCATACCGATAACTTGTTCACTTGTTCCTGATAATCCTAACTCAGCAAGAAACATATTATTAGTAAAGATAACGGTATAGCCTCTAAGCACCGCAGCAGGTGTTGAGAGTTTATTAGAAGCATCATTGCACCACGAAAGATTATCTAAATTGTTATTCTTGTTATGAGATATGAAGCGAGGTCTTAGAATGGGATATACAGTAATTAACAAAATCAGGGAGAATATAGTGACGATGAACATGATTAATGCTGTCATGTGAAGCGTAAATGGTGCATTGTTTTCCCACCACATTCCGAAGATAACCATAAAAATGGTGCTGAGTGTAGCCATGCATAAAAGAAGTAAAGTCATAGTGATAGTCTGTAGTTATCGATTCAAAACATTAGAGTGAATATATTTAGATGTTGTTTAATTATACAAAGTTAGTATCTAAAGCGCGGGATTTCAGTAAGCATGTAATTTACATAAGATTTGTGCTGTTATTACTCTGTATTGCGCTCACAGTAACACTCATGCAAGCAGGATCAATGTTCTTACTAGATTATATCCCTTCTCGACAAGCAACCATAGGCCAAATTGCTGTAAAACAGATTTACTGGCATAGCCAGTTGGCGGTTGTTGAAGTAAGCCCAAAAAATGAGGCTAAAAATAAATTGATCTCAATGAGTGAGCATTTTATTAATGACTTGGAAACCGAGAAGACATATAGAGCGATGGACCCAACCGGGGCTATAGCTAAAGTTCAAAAAGCTGAGGGAAAATTCAAGGATGCCATTCGTGACCAAAAGCCTTTGGTTACTTTAATACGGCATGCTAAGGGCGTCATTTTATCATACGAACAATTAGAAATTGCCATACACGATGATGTTGAATTGAAGCAATCTATAACAGCACTACTTCAATTGATGGGGCTGTTATTTACTATGATCTGTATAGCAACGATTGCCTTAGAAGGTCAAAAGTTATTGATCACTCGTTTCGGTAATCTTAATAAGTTTATGCTCGCTAAGCTTAACCGCGATGAACCCAAAATTATGGTAGATGAGTTTTCCTATTTGGAACAAAGTGTTTATGAACTAACAGCGCGATTAGAAGGCTATGTTACAGAGTCATCATGGGCAAGTAATACCAGTGACCATGTCAGATCATTAATTAATGCCCAAGAATTTTTGTTTAAATTTGTAGAAATGGCGAATGACAATACCTTGAGTGAAAGAACCTTGCTCAAAATGCTTTATTCTCTTGAACGAGCAATGAAATTCAATAATGTTGCGGTAATTTATACCGATGACGCCGCGGTAATTTCTACTGAGCGCGTAATATACTCAGATCACGCACCCATCCCAATCAGGAAAGAGGTTTACGATGAACTTGAGATTTCTGGAATGGCTAAATATCATGAACTGAATGCTGATAATATCCAAGTGTGTTGCCTGGGCGTGATATTTTCTGGCTCATCAGCAGCGATGGGCATACTTTTAGTCGAGATGGATAACGATCGCTTTCTAGAAGATTCTGAAATTAAAGTGCTTGATATTACAGCCAAGTTACTGACGATGGTCACTAGATTTCAAAGCAATGATGAAGAAGGGCGGCGGATAGCGATACTTGAAGAACGGGCAGCAATAGGCAGAGAATTACATGATTCTTTGGCCCAATCACTTTCGTATATGAAAATTCAACTGGCTCGATTACAGTCAAAAGTGGGTAATCTCACGGATGATAATGGTGATAAAGTTGATCTAGGTGATTTACGTGAAGGTCTCGACCATGCTTACCGAGGATTACGCGAATTATTGTCAACTTTTCGTGCACATATGGATTTACGAGGCCTTGGTTACGCAATACAATCCGCCATTGATGAGTTTTCGCAACGTTCTAACCTAACAATTACATTAGATAACCGCCTAGTAAATTGCCGATTAACTGTAAATGAAGAGTTCCATATTTTGCAAGTAGTGCGTGAAGCCCTGTCTAATATAGTGCGCCATTCAGGGGCTAACAAGGTGACCATTTTAATGGTAATGAAACAGAATGATTCAGTAGAACTGACCATTGATGACAATGGTAGTGGATTTATTCCTGCGGATGACAAATATGATCATCACGGGCAGGCCATTATGAAAGAACGGGCATTCAATCTAGGTGGTATTATTGACGTTATGGCTATAAGAAGTGGTGGTACACGCGTTAAATTAACATTTATACCCAAATTGGCCCAATAGATTTAGTAAAGGTAATTATGAAAAATAAGATTAGAGTTATGTTGATAGATGATCACCCGCTGTTTCGTAAAGGTGTTGGGCAGATTATTTCTGATGATGAGCATTTTGAAGTGGTAGGTGAAGCGGCATCTGGACAAGAGGGGTTAGATCTCGCTCCGATATTGTTGCCCGATATGGTATTAATTGATCTTCATATGAAAGGCATGGATGGTTTGGAAACTTTACGTAGATTTAAAGCGACCGATCTAAAGGCACATTTTATTATCTTGACGGTGTCAAATGCTGAGGATGATCTATTAGAAGCATTACGTGCTGGAGCTGATGGCTATTTATTGAAGGATATGGAGCCTGAAGAGCTCACCAGTGACTTGCTTAAGGCTTCAGTTGGCGTTACCGTTTTACAGGATAGTCTGACTGAAATATTGAAAAATGCATTATTGACGCCTGTAACAAAAACAAATATTAGTGATGTGTCACTGACGGCGAGAGAAACTGAAATATTAGAGTGCTTGGCTGAAGGATTGAACAATAAAACGATTGCTAATAAGTTAGGTATAAGTGATACAACGGTTAAGGTGCATATTAAAAACTTATTACGTAAGTTAAATTTGACCAGTAGATTAGAGGCCGCCGTGTGGAGTCATCGCCAAAAATCACAGTCTTAATTTATGTAACTAATTAAATGGAACTGTTCGAAAAAAATACCACCGATAATCATAGAAATGGCTATCGGCGGCATTGTTTTTTTTGCGTAAAACTTGGTACTAAACTGGGATCGCTGGGCGTTGACCAGTAAAGAAGCCTATACCAAAGGTAGGTGTATCAAAAGTAATGGTATCACCGTTAGCAAAGTAAAGTACGTCACCTTTAGTGGCGTGTACTGTTGTTCCTGTTGAATCAGTAATGAAAAACTCACCATCAACAATAACTTTCATCTCTTCATAATCATACGTGTAAACTAATGGTTTACCGGCTTTTAAATGAAAGAAACCTGCACAGATAGTTTTATCTTTATCACCGTCACAGACGAAAGTATCACCTAACCATGCTGATACACCTTCTACATTCATAGAGGGTTGCTGATCTGCAATTGCTTGTTTTTTATATTTCATTGAATTTTCTCCTAGTTGGGTTAATCAAATGAGCGTTTATTAAAACAAGTTTAAATACCATTAACAATTACACTTAAGATGTACTCTTTAAGAAGCAGACTTATGTGACAAAACAAGTCATATACCTGTTATAAAGTTTTATATAACAGGTGATTAAAGTCAATAATAAGCTAGTTTAATGAACAATTCATCGAACATTCGACCTTTAGATATAAGTATATTGACATTCGGAGTACATTTGAGTAATTTGTCTACATGTAGTTAACATAGCTTCATGTGGTGAAACTCAACAGGTGTGTAGGAGGAGGGGATTTATGACAAAGACTCAGAATATGTCGACGTTATGTATACATGGCGGAGAAATTAGTGATGTTTTAGGTTCGCCGAGCATGCCACTTTACGATACAACTACATTTTGCTTTGATTCAACAGCTGATTTACTAGCGGTTGTTAAAGGTGATAAAAACGGTTATTTGTATACGCGTTACGGGATGAACCCATCCATTAAAGCGATTGAATCAAAATTGGCAATGCTTGATGGAGCGGAACAATCATTGGCATTTTCATCTGGCATGGCTGCAATATCCTCTTTGTTTTTGACTTATGCTAGACGAGGAATAATTTGTGTCGGAGATATTTATGGCGGTACGATGCAGTTACTCACTCAGCAGTTGCCTGAGTTGGGGATTGTAACGTATTTTGTAGATTCAACTGATTTAGAACAATTAGAACAGCGCCTTAAAAGTGGCGTGGATTTAGTGTTTTTCGAAACACCATCAAATCCGACTTTAAAGATAATTGATATTGCTGAAATAGCCTCATTAGCCCATAAATATGATGCATTAGTTGCCGTTGATAATACCTTTGCATCGCCAGCAAACCAAAAACCATTATTACTAGGTGCTGATTTTGCGATACAAAGTGCAACTAAGTTTCTCGGTGGGCATAGCGACTTAACTGCTGGCGTACTTTCTGGTAAAGCTGATTATCTACATAAAGTTAATGCATGGCGTAAAAATCTAGGACAGATGATTGCGCCGGAAATCGCACACAAACTTGCAAGAAGTTTATGCACATTATCATTGAGAATTGAAAGACATAATCAAAATGCGTTAGCTGTCGCACAATATCTTGACGCACACCCAGCAGTCAAAAATGTCCATTATCCAGGTTTAACTGCGTCACCTAATCATGAGCTGGCAAAAAGACAGATGGCTGGCTATGGTGGCATGTTGAGCTTTGAGATTAATGGTGGGGGCGACGTCGCCATCGCCTTAGTTGATAATTTACAATTATTTTCCTTGGCACCTAGTTTAGGTGGCACAGAAAGTTTGGTTTCTCAGCCTGTAGCAACGTCTCACTTTGGTATGCCAGAACAAGAGTTATTACAGCGAGGCATTACACCTTCACTAATTAGACTTTCGGTAGGTCTCGAAGAAGAATCAGATTTAATTCAAGATTTAGATCAAGCCATTGCACGTTTGACATTTTAATTGAGAATGAAGAGGGCGGCCTGCAATGAATAAATATTTTAGTGAATCGGAAAGTGATGTTTTCAAGTTAAAGCGTGGCAATAGTAAGTTACTCGTGTCAATGCCACACGTAGGCACGCAATTGCCTGGATGGTTGGTTCCTCGCATAAGTAAAGAAGCGAAGAATCTTCCCGATACAGATTGGTATCTGGAAGAACTCTATGATTTTTTAGAGGAAATCGATGTCACGGTGATCTCTGCAAATTATTCACGGTATGTTGTCGATTTAAATCGCTCTGCTGATGATATTAGTTTATATCCTGGAAGTGATGTCACCGGATTATGTCCCACCGATACTTTTTCCGGTGAATTAATTTACGAAGAAGAAACCAGTCTAGATACGGTAGAAATAAAAAGCCGACTTAATAGATTTTGGTACCCCTATCATGATGCATTATCAGCCGAGATCGCTAGAATTAAGGCCATCCACGGAAATGTAATCGTATGGGATGCTCACTCCATACATTCGGAAGTGCCTCGTTTTTTTAATGGTGAACTTCCTCAGCTAAATATCGGCACAGCAGATGGTGCAACGTGTCAGCAATCGTTAATAGATAAAGTAATAGACGTTATAAAAGCTAATGGTGATTATTCTTGGGTTGAGAATGGACGATTCAAGGGCGGTTTTATTACTCGACACTATGCTCAAGTATCTGCAGGTATCAGTACCATGCAACTAGAAATTGCAATGCGCTCTTATATGGATGAATCGAGTACAAGTCCAAAATTTGATAATGATAAAGCCCAGTCATTAAGAATGTTGCTCAAAACAATGATGCAATCATTTTTGAACTAGTTAGATAAAGATCGACAAGATTGTGATTATCAGCCTATTTAGCATTGAGGCTGTTGACAATCAACTTGATACATCAAGCCTAAAAGTAATTAATACGCTTTCGTTATTCTATTGCCTCGTATCGGGCGATCCTAGGAACAGACGAATGGCTTAACTGTTTGAAACGAAAGCATATGTACCTTGTACATACCCTCCCGAAAAAAGACCTCATTCTTCTCTTAGACTTGTTAGTTGCGGTTTTTAAAGCTCATATTGTCAACGTGAAAGCGAATCAATCGCTGGATTTATTAAATGGTGCGCAACTTAAAGGTTTTGAATTTGAATTCAACATCAATATTAACCTTATATTGAGTGCAGTTAATATTAACTTCTATAAAATATCTTGGATCTTAACTAAATACCTACAGTTAGAGTGGTTACTACTTTTGTGCTACGACTTAAAGATAGTTCACTGGGAATTATATTGTTGGTAGCTTCCGTTAGAGAATACTGCAAATACGGCGTTTAGCTGATTTAGTAATGTTCGCTAATAGTAAGCAATCTAATTGATTTTAGGAGTAATATCATGGCTAGAGATACACGCTACGATCCTTTATTTGAGCCGATTCAGATCGGACCAAAGACTATGAAAAATCGTTTTTATCAGGTACCTCATTGTATTGGAGCCGGGACGAATAGTCCAGGTTTTCAGATGGCCCATCGAGGCATTAAAGCCGAAGGTGGTTGGGGAGCCGTTAATACAGAGCAATGTTCTATTCATCCTGAGTGCGATGACTCTCTTCGGATCACCGCCCGTATTTGGGATGAAGGTGACGTACACAATCTAAGGGCAATGGTTGACAATGTTCATCGTCATGATGCTCTAGCAGGGTGTGAATTATTTTATGCCGGTCCACATGCCCCAGCACTGGAAAGCCGAACTATATCACGTGGTCCAAGTCAGTATAATTCAGATTTTGCAACAATTCCGGGCTGCCCAGGTTTCACTTATAACCATGAAGCAGATATAGATGAATTACATCGGCTACAACAACAATATGTCGATGCTGCATTACGTGCCCGTGATGCCGGTTTTGATATGGTTAATGTTTATGGTGCTCATGCTTATGGGCCGATGCAATGGCTTAACCCATATTACAATAGGCGTACTGATAAGTATGGTGGTAGTTTTGAAAACCGTGCTCGCTTTTGGATTGAAACACTAGAAAAAATCCGTAATGCTGTAGATGGTGATCTTGCGATCGTAACGCGTTGTGCTGTCGATACGCTATACGGTACGAAAGGTGTTGAAATTGGCGACGATGGCTTAAAATTTATTGAAGCAGCATCGCCTTACCTTGATTTATGGGACGTTAATATTGGCGATATCACTGAATGGGGTGAAGATGCTGGCCCATCAAGATTTTATGCGACTGGTCATGAAAACGATTGGATCCGTTTCATTAAGCAGGCTACTGACAAACCCGTAGTGGGCGTAGGTCGTTATACTAGTCCTGATGTGATGTTACAAGCTGTGCAAGCAGGCATTATCGATATTATCGGTGCAGCACGACCATCAATTGCTGATCCTTTTTTACCAAATAAAATTAACGAAGGTCGTGTTGAAGACATTCGTGTATGTATTGGTTGTAATGTCTGTATCTCACGCTGGGAAATGGGCGGAGTACCCTTTATTTGTACCCAAAATGCGACTGCTGGTGAGGAATACCGTCGTGGTTGGCATCCAGAAAAGTTTGAACCTGCCAAATCAGAACATGACTTTCTAATCGTGGGTGCTGGTCCTGCTGGTTCCGAATGTGCACGTGTTTTAATGGAGCGAGGTTATACCGTTCACTTGGTTGATTCAAGAGATAAGGTTGGTGGCTATGTCAATGATGTTGCTGCGTTACCTGGACTTGGGGAGTGGGGATATCATCGTGATTATCGCGAAACTCAGCTTGATAAACTTGTTAAGAAGAATAAACAATGTCAGGTCGCATTAGGCCAGAAACGTATGACGGCAGATGACGTACTAGAATATGGTGCATCACGCGTTATTATCGCTACAGGTGCTAGTTGGAATACTACTGGTGTGAATCATGCGACGCATGAGCCCATACCCGGTGCTGATGCCAGTCTGCCACACATTCTTACGCCTGAACAAGTGTACCAAGGTAAGAAAAAAATTGGTAAGCGGGTAATGATCATCAATTACGATCCTTATTATACTGCACCAAGCTTGGCAGAAAAGTTTGCTCGTGATAGCCATGAAGTAACGATCGCCTCTGTATGTGAGGTGGGTGCGTATATGGAATATAGTTTGGAAGGCCCAAACATGCATCGAATGTTGCACGAACTTAATATCACTATTATTGGCGAAACAGGTTGCTCAAGAGTAGAAGAGGGTCGTGTTGAACTGTTCAATATCTGGGGTGATGGTTATAAAAGAGAGTACAAGGGAACGGGTCAATTTCCACGTACAGAAAACACATCACATACGTGGCATGAGTGTGACACTGTTATTCTTATTACTGGTCGTCATTCAGAAGATACACTTTATCGTGAACTAAAAGCACGTAAAGATGAATGGGAAACGAACGGTATTGATAACGTATTTGTTATCGGTGATGCAGAAGCACCTCGATTAATCGCAGATGTTACTTTCGATGGACACCGACTTGCACGTGAGATTGAGGATGCAGATCCTCAACATCAAACACCGTACAAACGAGAACAACGTTCGTGGGGTACGCCTTATAATCCAAAGGATAATCCTGATTTGGAATGGAGGTTATAAGCCTGTAGTTTAGTTAAACGATGAGCGGAGACAGAGGTATTGTCTCCGCTATTCGTCGTGAATACTGGCATTACGCTCAAGTACCCAGCAACGGTCATTCTTTGTAAACCCAATGTGTGCATAGTAGTCATTGGCTGCAGGTGCCGCGATAAGAATTAATTTACAACGTGGACCAAGTTGATTTTGAGTAATAATTTGTAGCTGCTTACCGATACCACATTTTTGATAAGTCTGACTGACAGCGAGATCGGCAAGATAACAGGTATAATGAAAATCTGTAATTGAACGTGCTAAGCCTACAAGCTGACTTTTATCCCAAGCCGTTACGATGAGATTACTATTTAATATCATACCCTCCATACACTCATGATCTTCTATGGGACGACGTTCGGCTAAAGAAGAACTTTCCAACAAGCTTATAAACTGATCGGTGTTTATTGGTTCGTTTAATTTATATTCAATACTCATAACTTCCTCTTACAGCAACAGTCTGTCTACCACAATATTGCCCTATTAAATTCGTCTTTTGCACTTTTTAATTAAGCACGACAAAACCTTATCTTAAGTTGTAAATACTAGCCTTATTACTGAAGGTGACGCTACTAAATACACTAATCTAGATATATAAGTTAATGCAGCGTGAGATGTTAATGAACAATAGTCTCAATTAGAAAAGTTATTATTTATGTGTGTATTATAATTTGAATGATGGAAGTAGGCTATTTGGCAAAGACCCTTTGTTTATTTTGGTGATAAACTTATCTGTAACGTAACTAAACTGACGTTATTGTTAAAATTAACTTTCCTAGGAAAAAGAATTCAATTCTTATAGGTGACAAAAATAATGGAAAAGCTTTATCAGATAATTGAAAAATTTCAGGGGCAAGCCACGCGAGTGTTTAGTCAACCTGAAACGTATATGCAGATTGCAATTATTTTAGTTATCTATGTGGTTGCCTATACGGTTGCTATTCGAATTAGAAAATACGCCTCTTTTCTAGATGCTAAGTCAGAAAATGAGCATCATCCAATTTATGTTTTTTTGGGAAAATTAGGCGATTTAATCTTCCCTATTTTAGCTATTTTGATACTACGAATAACGAGTGAAGTAACCCCCAAAACACTGCCACATGATTGGATTATCCAAACAGCATTAATTGTAGCGGTACTTTTGTTGTTCAATTCAATTGTTCATGAGCTCGTTAAAAATACGGCAATCCGTCGTATTGTTAAATGGATTGGTATTCCCATATTATTCCTGCATCTGATTGGTGCGCTTGGCGGCTTAATCGTGATACTTGAAGGTATTTCTATCAACATAGGAAATATAGAGTTATCGCTATATGGCGTGCTTCGAGTCGCTATCTTTGGTTCATTACTATTTTGGCTTGGTCGAGCGTCAAATTTGACAGGTCAAGATCTTATTCGAAAACAGGAACGGCTTGATTTTCGTACTAAGGAAGTCGCTGCTAAGTTACTTGAAGTTAGCATAACGCTTGTTGTAATTTTATTATTGCTTCAGGTGATGGGAATAAACCTCACTGCACTGGCGGTGTTTGGTGGAGCCTTGGGTGTGGGTTTAGGTTTTGGCTTGCAAGCGATCGCGTCCAATTTTATATCTGGCGTTATTATCTTAGTCGACAAATCCATTTCAATCGAAGATTACATTGAGCTAGAAGATGGCAGAACAGGGATTGTGCGTGAATTGAACCTACGCTCTACGACGTTAGAAACCTTTGATGGCAAAGATATAATGGTGCCAAATGAAAAATTCATTGTCGAAAGTTTTACCAACTGGACACATAAAAATAAAAAACAACGCTACCGAGTTGATTTTTCTGTTGCTTATCATACGGATGTAAGAAAATTAGTTGAGATCATTAAAGAGGTAGTCGCTACGCATCCTCAGGTTATGTGTGGCGATGATATTCCTATTGAAGAACGACCTGATTGTGAAATAGATGGTTTCGGAGACTCGGGCATTAACATGTTTGTTGAATTTTGGATGCTGGGCATAGACGATGGGAAAAATCGTGTTGGTGGCGATCTTATGTTGATGATATTAGAGGCGCTACAAGAACACGGCATTGAAATTCCATTCCCACAACGTGAAGTGCGGGTTTTGAATACACCAATTAATTGATCTTGTTATTGCATTTATCTCAAACAAATATGTTTGCCTTTACTACGATATCCAGCGTAAATAAAAATAGAACAAATGAACACTAATAGGCGAACTATTCTGTATGATTATTTGGCATATTATTCACTTATTTCTGCTCGCATAAATCCAATTAGTTCATCAATGGGGATAGGCCTACTATATAAGTAGCCTTGTAGCTCATCACAACCATTGTCTCGCAAGAATTCAGCTTGCGCTATCGTTTCGACACCTTCTGCAATAACACCTAAATTGAGACGTTTTGCCAGTGCTATTATTGATAGCGTAATCTCAGAGGTATTTTTGTTAGCAAGGTCTTGGGTGAAACATTTGTCTATTTTTAGTCTGTCTAAAGGAAAATTTTGCAAATGTTGTAGTGATGAATATCCAGTGCCAAAATCATCAATAGCAAGGCTAAAGCCATTTTGTTTGATTTTTTCCATTGCAGTAAAGGCGATGCTTATATTATTCATCAACGTACTTTCAGTGACTTCTAGTTCTAGAAAATTAGGTGCTATACCTGCTTGAAAAATAGTGGTGGCGATATTTTCAGCAAGATTCATGTCTGAAAATTGTAAGGGTGATAAATTAACCGCGATTCTTATCGGATCTAACCCGAGCTGCAAGATATTTTTTAAATCATTACATGCTGTTTTCAGTACCCAGTCACCAATTACATTGATCATGCCAGATTGTTCTGCCACAGGTATAAAAGTATCGGGACTTATCAAGCCAAGTTTAGGGTTATACCAGCGTAATAAAGCTTCAGCACCGATAAGTTTGCCGGTCACAGCCTCTACTTGAGGTTGGTAGTACACTTCAAATTCATTTCGTTCTAGCGCGTAACTCATTGCCCGTTCTATGTCAGCCCGTGCTTCTATTTCTTGACCGATATCTGCTGAATAGATGCATATTGGTTGATTGTCATCCATGTGTGATTTAAACATGGCTGTATAGGCTTTTCGTAATAAGTCGGTGCTATCTTGACTGTCTGTTGGCCAAATACTAATGCCAATATTTGGAGCAAGCACAACTTCTTCGCCAAAGTGATTTAATGGTTTCTTTAAGTGTTCTAAAATTCTAGAAGCAGTACGATGAATAGTGATAATATCTTGCTGTTCAGTAATGAGAAGGGCGAAGTCATCATTACTAAGATGGGCGATAAATGGCGTAGTTTTAAGCGCTAATTTTAGCCGAACAGAAATGGTTTGTAGTATTAAGTCACCCATAGAACGACCAATCATACTAGCAGCTGATTCCGGCCATTTGATATGAACGATAAATAAAGCCGTTAGATTGGAATTGGTATCGAATTGTTTTAGTTTATATAACCACTCTTGCAACATGCCATTATTGGGTAATCCTGTAATGAGGTTATACCTAGATTGCTCTTCAAGCTGTCCAGTTAGTGTTTTGATTAATTGTTCAGAAATATAATGTTGCCAAAGACTCCAAAGCGGCCAAGAAATAATAACCATCAATAATGCTGTTGCTGGAGCAAACCATAATTTTTGAAATACAAGTAAATAGAGTGAACAAGTAATTATAAAAAATGTTGTTGCCAGTGTTGTTGCAAGCCCAAGTCGTAAGGGAAGTATATAGATTGTTACCACACCGCTAATTATCAATAACAGCGTTAGCGCTAATTGATGTTGATAAGGTAAGTTATAAATTAATTTGTTTTGTAGTAAGCCATTTAATTCCTGAGCGACCAGTTCCACACCAGACATGCGTTGATGCGATTGATAAGTAGGCGTTGATATCCTGTCACCAAGACCTGCTGCAGTTGCCCCGATCAATACATATTTATCGTGTATAGCTTCAGCAGGAACACGACCTGCGAGTATATCTGCGAATGAAATATGTTTAGGTTGGTCATTATATTTACTGAATGGAATGAGTGCCTTATGCTCTCTAACCCAGCCTGTACCGGTGAGAAAGGTGTTGATTTTACTTGAGTTGGAATCATTAAATACAGGCGTTTCTACCTCTCCGATTTCGAGCATGGCGAGTGCAATACTTCGCCAGTGTGGATCTTCCAGACCACCATAAAGATAGAAATGACGACTTAAACCATCTATATCTAGTTCAGCATCAACATGCCCAATTGCTGCGGCACTAGAGGCTAAAAGAGGTATAGGCAATAATTCAGTAATGAGGGCATTAGGCGTTTGTTGTACGGGTGCTACAGCAAGGATGGATCGACTATTTCGCTCTAATGATTTGGCAAATTCTGCATCAACATTAGATGTCGCTTCTGATTCAGAAAAAAGTATATCGATACCAATAGCACGAGGATACATCGGTGTGAGTCGGTCTAGTAACTCAGCATAACGTAATCGTGACCAAGGCCATCTACCGAGTTGTTGAATACTTGTCTCATCAATTGCAATGATAACGATCTGATCGCTCATTATTGGAGATTGTATGGGTAGCATTAGATCATAGATGAGAAAGTCTAGACGTTGAAGTATTTTATAGTTAGACAGGCCTAGACTTCCTGTCCCTAATAGAATGACTAAAATTGCTCCGACTATCAACGTTCGTTGGCGTTCAGAGAGCCTCATTATGCTTAAAAGACTAAAATGGTGAAAATAGCACCCATAACCATTGGCCAGTAACTCACTTCTTTAGGTAATGGTTCAATAATTTGTATTGAACCCCACGGACCTTCATAACCATCATCCTCAATGCTTTTTACGCGCAAATAACGGACTTGATCTTTAATCGACTCGAATGCGAACTTGGATTCTGTAACGCGCTGATCGATAGATAAATTCATAAAATCTTTGTCGGTAGCAATTTGTATTTGGTACTGTTGTATATTAGAACTGGTATTCCAAGAAGCCACTAAAAGCCCCTCATCTTCAACGGATAAAGCAGGATCAACTTTTTCAGGAATGGTTTTGATTTGATATGAACGTGTGGGTCCAACAGGTCCTTGTTCACCATCTTTAGCAATACTAGAAAGGCGCCAGTAATACTGGCCAACGTCGGAAAGGTGTGCCGTATCAAATTTAGCCTGCATAATCTCAGCTTTGTCTAGAATGACATTGTTAAAGTGACTATCAGTCGCAATCTCAAGTCGGTAGCTAGATGCTTCTTCAGCAATGGTCCATTGTAATGTAGGCGGTTGACCTCGGAATACTTGCTTATCGATTGGCTTTAGGGCAAGAGGAGCTTGTGGATGTGCATTAAGATGAATAGCTTGATTCTGATTAAGGCCTTCTAATTCAAGTTGATCAATGGCGCGAACACGAACGATATAGTGTCCATCTGAAAGATCGGGAAAAGCGATACGATTATACTGTGTCGTATTTTGCCATAGGATCGTGTCAAATTTTGAATCATCTGCAACTTCAACTCGGTATCCAGTTGCGCCTGCTATCGCAGACCAAGATAAGCGCCAGTTGATTTGTTGAATGGTCTCTGCAATAGGGTCAAAATCCGGAGCAGGGAGCAGTTGGCGAGGTGGTAACGGTGTCTCGCCAGCAGTAACTTGTGTGCCGTAGCCTGAGTTAACCATAATTTGCTTATTGGCACCACTTACGGCTACTTTGCCACGAAGTACTTCTATATTTGAGGCTTTGCCATTTTTAGCAACTGATGCACGGTATACCGTTCCACGTACGGCACTGATTGCAGAGGGTGTTTGAATCTCAAATCGTGAGCCTGGACCAGTAGCGGGTGTTACCTTGGTATCCATACGACCTTTCATTAAATTTAAGCGAGAATCAACCATGCCTGTTACACCATGAGCACTAAGATGGTCAAAGTGAATAAGGCTATTTTCATGAAGTGTTAAGATAGAGTTGTCTGCAAATACAATGGCGGCAGTGCTATTAGCTCCTGTTTTTAATTGATCGCCGAGATGCATCATCGTGCCAACAGTAATTGACTGTATTTGAGGGTCATTCACGCGTTGTAATTCTATTTTACCAGTGAAAGATGCGACTATTGCTGATGCGGGATTACTGCGAATCCATTGCAAGGGAATGCGTATGCGAGTACCGGGCTTCATGTGTTTTGGATCGCGAATGCCATTTAGCTTACGTATCTGTTCAAAACGCGTTACTTTATCTAAATGTTGTTCACTTAAATTCCAGAGGTTATCACCTTCAACAACGGTATAAATCCAGTCTTCGGCGAAAACACTGCTAGAGAATAATAGCAGTAGTGATAATAAGGGTAAGTTGATCAGACGGTAAAACTTTGAAAAAAACGTGTTCATAAGGCTCATCCGTTAAGTCGCTTTCTAATCACAATATACCGTACAAAAAAGCATTGGAACAGTATGGAGGAAAAAATAAATATTTCTACTATGGTTTCATGTAGTTAAAGTGTATTTGTATTCAAACTTAATAAGTTATAAAAAAGGGCGGGCCTCAATGAACGTATCATTTTCTTTATTAAATTACCTCAGATACCGTACGACGTCGCTAGGCGTTTTTATAGCGTCATAATGAAAAAGTCCCAATAGCTTGATTTGCTACCGGGGCTTTTAGATTAAGCCTTCATTTAATATTAAGAGTATTACACTTACGAATAATTTAGTTCATTTTACGATATTTAATACGCTCTGGCTGGTGGTCTTTGCCAAAACGTTTACGATAATCGTCAGCATATTCAGTGTAATTACCTTCAAAGAAACTGACGCTTGAATCCCCTTCATAGGCAATCATATGGGTACAAACGCGATCTAAGAACCAACGATCATGCGAGATAACCACGGCTGAACCAGGGAAAGCTAGAATGGCTTCTTCTAATGCTCGCAATGTTTCTACGTCTAAATCATTAGTAGGCTCATCGAGTAATAATACGTTGCCACCTGCTTTGAGTAATTTAGCCATATGCAAACGGTTACGTTCGCCACCCGAAAGATCTTTCACAAATTTTTGTTGATCAGAACCTTTAAAGTTAAATCGACCACAATAGGCACGAGAAGGTGTTTGATAAGTGCCCACCGTAATCATGTCATTGCCATCTGAAATTTCTTCAAATACGGTTTTTTTGCCATCTAATTCGCGTGCTTGATTCACGTAAGCAATTTGAACCGAACTACCAATATCAATTGTTCCTGAATCAGGCTGTTCTTCACCGCTAATCATGCGGAAGAGGGTAGATTTACCTGCACCATTGGCACCGATAATACCAACAATTGCACCGGGTGGAATGGTGAGACTTAAGTTTTCAAACAATAACTTATCGCCATAGGATTTGGTGATATTATTCAGTTCGATGACCTTATCACCTAAACGTGGTCCAGGTGGAATATAAATTTCTGAGGTTTCATTACGTTTTTGGAAGTCACGAGAATTCATCTCTTCGAAAGATTTCAAGCGTGCTTTAGATTTAGATTGACGACCTTTAGCACCTTGGCGAACCCACTCTAACTCAGCCTGAATAGCTTTGCGATGTGAGGCTTCTTCTTTCACTTCTTGTTGTAGGCGTGCGTCTTTTTGTTCTAGCCAAGCAGAATAATTACCTTCATATGGAATACCACGTCCACGATCGAGCTCTAAGATCCAACCTGCAGCATTATCCAAGAAATAACGATCATGGGTAATTGCAACCACAGTGCCAGGATATTCTTGCAGAAAACGTTCCATCCATGCAATCGATTCAGCATCAAGATGGTTAGTCGGTTCATCTAATAACAACATATCTGGCTTATCAAGCAACAAACGACACAAAGCAACGCGGCGACGTTCACCACCTGACAATACCGCTACATTAGCATCCCAAGGTGGCAGACGTAAGGCATCGGCAGCACGTTCTAGAGTATTTTCAAGATTATGGCCATCTTTTGCTTGGATTAGATTTTCTAACTCACCTTGTTTTTTGGCCAAGGCATCAAAGTCAGCATCAGGTTCGGCATAAGCAGCATAAATAGCATCTAAATCAGCTAAGGCTTGTTTTACATCAGAGACGGATTCTTCGATGATTTCACGGACAGTTTTACTGTCATCAAGCTCTGGTTCTTGTGGTAAATAACCGACCTTGATGTTAGGCATCGGATGCGCTTCACCAATATAATCTTTATCAAGCCCCGCCATGATGCGAAGTAGGGTCGATTTACCTGAACCATTAAGACCAAGGACACCAATTTTGGCGCCGGGGAAAAATGAAAGTGAGATATCTTTTAATATTTCACGCTTTGGTGGGACAATCTTACCAAGGCGATTCATACTGTAAACGTACTGAGCCATAGTGCATCTCAATGAATTAAAAGGATGAATTTTACGCGTGATTAGCCTATTTGGCTAATGAGTTTGTATAAGGTCTACTCACAAAACTGCTCGGAATAGTTATTACTAAAGTAGCTCATGAGTATAAGGCCTGCAGAGTCGACAGCATTGAACCGTCACAATTAGAATCGCATTTCAGGTCATGAAATAAGAATAAAAACCCTGCCCATGGCAGCTTAATCTAAAGCTTTCTTTGAGGCCTTAGACTTTTTCAGCGTTCTCAACGAGTTGTCATTTTCGTTGAAAAATTTAAAACAATTTCGTCCGGATTTTTTTGCTTGGTACATGGCATTATCAGCATTTTTCATCAGGGAAATGGCATCAACTCCTTGTTTTGGATAAATCGCTATCCCGATACTGCTCGAGATATTAACGCTATGATGAAGAATATCAAAGGGCTGGTTAAGGGAAGGGCATTTAGGATATTTTGTGCGATTATTTCAGCATCGCCTTCATGCTCAATACGTGCGAGCAGAACGACAAACTCATCGCCACCAACACGTGAGACAGTGTCAGATTCACGTCTCACGCAGCTAAGCAGGCGTTCTGCTACTTCTATTAATAATAGATCACCAATGTCATGGCCTAGTATATCGTTCACGGGCTTGAACTTATCAAGATCAAGAAACATAAGCGCCAGCATAGTATTTTCTCTTCGAACGTGAGCGAGCGCTTGATTCAGCCTGTCAGTCAGTAAGGTTCTGTTCGGCAAGTCAGTTAATGCATCATGATGGGCAAGGTGTAGCGTCTTTCGTTCTATCGCTTTGCGTGCAGTGATATCCAACATAGTGCCTACATAGTTAGTGATGGTGCCATTCTTATCCTTAACTGCTGTAATGGTTAACCATTCAGGATATATCTCACCGCTTTTACGTCGATTCCATATCTCACCGTGCCAACTTCCTGTGTTATGAATAGTTTTCCACATCTCGGCATAAAAGGATGAATCCTGAACACCTGATTTTAATAAGTGCATATTTTGGCCGATAGCTTCCTCTTCGGTATAGCCGGTCATTCGGGTAAAGGACTGATTTATTTTCAATATAACGCTGTTGGCATCGGTGATGATGATACTTTCTTGAGATTCGAAAGCGACAGCGGCTATTTGTAATTCAGCTTCGATGGCCTTACGATCTGTTATATCACGTGAAAAACCAACAGTGCCAAGCAGAACACCTGTTTCATCAATGGCCGGAGCTTTAAATGTTTCCATCCAATTGTCGCGTGTCGTACCTTTAAACACTTCTTCTACTATTTTTTGTTGCCTTGACGTCATGACTTCAATGTCATCGTTACGATAGTGCTCAGCGACATCTGATGTAGCGATATCAAAGTCATCTTTGCCAATAAGGCTATCCTTATCTGAGTAACCAAGTGTTTCAGTTAGTGTTTGATTAACAGCGAGGAAGCGACTGTCGGTGTCTTTTAGCCAGACATTAAAAGGGAAGTTATCGAGGAGAGCTCGTTGATAAGCTTCTTTTTGGCGCAAAGTGCGTTCCACTTTTTTGCGATCAGAAATGTTTAGTACGACTACAAAATTATATTCTTGACCTTTGTATGAAATATAGTGGCAAGTGACATCGATATCTCGTTGTAATCCGTTCTTACGAAGATACTGTGTCTCAAAATTAACAATGCCATTGTTTCGTAACTTATTCCAAAGCTGCGTCCAGCCAGTTTCCGTGAATGCTGAATCTAAGTCCCAAGCCTGTTTGCCTATCAATTTATCATGAGTGTAATCCAGCATATTGCAAGCATATTCGTTAGCATAGAGTATTACACCTGTCGGGCTGAGATGAAAAAATGCCGTTTGAGACTTATCAACTAAGGTTTTAGTGAGCCATAGTGCATTTTCTATTTCTTTTTGGTGGGTAATATTTTCATAAATACCGAGCATGCCTAATGTTTCACTGGAAACAGTATCTAGGAGTGGCATCTTTGACGTGCGTAACCAAATAGTCTTGCCTTCAGGTGTTGTTTGTACTTCTTCATATGCGAGTTTTGATTGCATCGACTGAATAATACTCCGATCATCAGCTTGGTAGCGTTCCGCCAGGTCTTTCCACGATAGATCGGAATCAAGCTTGCCAATAATGTCATCAGGACTAGTTTCGCCTGCATCATTGGCAAAAGCCGTATTGCAGCCAAGGAAGCGTAAATTTTTATCTTTCCAAAAAATACGAACAGGAATTGTTTCAATGATAGATTGAAGAAAATTATGATCCTGAACGATAGATGCTCTTTCTGTATTATCATGAAGTACAATCAAGTTGGCCCAACTATGATGGTCACCAAGGTGAGTGGCCGTTGCCATCACCGATTTTGTTGCGTTGTTATTGCATTGCACTTGCACATCAAGAGGCTCAAAGCCAGTGCCATCCGCATTCATATTTTTTAGTCTAAGTGCCCATGATTCTTCAACAGATTGCCGATAATCTTCATCAGGGTAGGCTTTTAGCCACCAATCCTTTAGCGTAGGTATATCCTCAATGGTATAACCATAGACTCTAGTAAATTCGCGGTTGAGCATCACGATATTATGGTCAAGGTCATTGAGCGCTATTGGGATTGGGCAGGCGTTAATGATTTCTATCAGTTGTTCATTATTTAGATGCAGTTCGGATGATTTTCTGAGCAAGTACACCATAAGACCACTTACTACGCAGCCGACAAGTACTGACGCGGCCAGACCTGTTATCAGATAATCTATAGTCACGACGCCATTTAATATCCAACTCATCACACTAACGACTATTTCACCGAGCACTAATGCAATACCAATGGTACTGAGCCATAAGTAATATTGTTTTTCGTTTAGAATGCGATTTACAAAGGTGGTTTTAAACATTATTACCTTGTCTCTAAAGAGTCAGCATTTGATTAATATTAATATTAATAAGAAGCAATTCAATCTAAATGTATTAAGCCAAAACGTCAACTGAGAAGCGAATCTAGACTGATTTCATTACACTTTTGTTTAAGTATGTACTTATTGTACTTATACCTTCAATAACTTATTATTACTACACTAGTGTATACGGAATGGTTGTTATGAAATCAGTTACATTGCCCGAAATAAGCGAAGATACACTTGCGACTATTTTGGAGTTAATTAGTGACGGTATCTGGGATTGGAAAGCGAGTTCTGGGTATGTGTATCGCAGCCCAGGGTGGTTTCGGATGCTTAATTTTGATAGCGGCGAACTCGAAAATAACGTATTAACGTGGGAAAACATTATCCACCCAGATGATTTCAACCGCGTTATGGAACATTTCGATAACTATATTAATCACAAATCAGAAACTTATAAAATACAATATCGCTGCCGAACTAAAGACAATAAATATGTCTGGATTGAGGATAGGGGACGTATTGTAGAATGGAATAGTGATGGTTCTGTTGGCAGAATGATTGGTGCTCACCGTGATATAAACGCAGAGAAAATGCTTCAAGAAGAAAATCAACGTGATAAAGAAGATTTACAGTTACTTGTTGAAACACGTACGGAAGAGTTGAATGAACTTAACTATCAACTGAATGTAAAAATACGTGAAGTGGAGCATCTAGCTACTACCGATTCACTTACTTTGCTTTTTAATAGGCGTGGTTTTGAAAAAAGATTAAAAAGCGAGAGTGCCAGAGCAAAGCGGTTTAAAGATCCACTCTCGTTACTGGTCTTCGATCTTGATAATTTCAAACCCGTAAACGATGTCTATGGGCATTCTTCAGGCGATTTAGTGCTTTATAAAGTGGCAGAAGTGTTGCGCTTACATCTGCGTGAAATAGATATTCCAGCACGATGGGGCGGTGATGAATTCCTAATTCTATTAATAAACACCTCATTGGAACAAGCAGTCAAACTAGCCCACAAACTTCGCTTATTGATTGCTGAACAACGTGATATTAAGGCGTTTTCAGTGACGGCAAGTTTCGGAGTTGCCGAGCTGAAATATGACGAAGATCCTATGCGTCTCACTACGCGTGCTGATAAAGCCTTATATCAATCAAAATATGATGGGCGAAACAGGGTGACTTCGCTGCTATAGAATATTTTGAGGGTTTGGCAACAAATGTGAATGTAAACCCCTGATCGCTAGCTCGAGGTATAGTGGAACAAACAAAACAACAACATAACTCCGTCTAATCGAGCAATATCCCATCCCATAAGAATACTAACTAAACCTTGAACAGGCCGTTAGCTCTTTTGATTAAATGGGCATAAGCTATAAATGTCTAGTTGACTGAAATGTCTAATAAACCAGCATGTAAGCGCTCGTCATTGAGGCTTTACTTGTTGATCAGAATCAATTGAGTTTAACCATAAGGATTGAGCGTGCTCGACAATTTAACAAGCAAACTTAAAAAGTTAACTACAGATGTAAAGGAAAGTACTCATAGTCTTCTTGATGATGCAGGTAAGGTCGTTGACCGTGCATTTGATAAGCATATCTGTATTGGTGTTACCGGATTTAGCGGCAGTGGTAAGTCTACTTTTATTACGAGCCTAATTCATCAATTACGTTATTCAAACGAAGCGGGCTTAGCAAGTTTCTTAGCGGCAAGAGAACAACGCATATTGGAAGTTAATTTACTTTCATCTCAAGGTTTTGACTTATTTGATTATCAAGAGGGCATCAGCGCATTATCGGCTAAACCACCACAATGGCCTCAACCCACGCAATCATTAAGTAGTGTTATCGTTCAAATTGTCTATAAACGTAATTCAGTCTTGAATCGTGTTTTAGGTGAAACCAGTACTTTTAATATTGAAATTAGAGATTATCCTGGTGAGTGGTTATTGGACTTACCACTGATTGGACAAAGCTATCTTAATTGGTGTTTCGACCAAACTGATTTAGCCAAGCAAGCGGTTCGTAAACATTTGTTAGGGGATTTGCTTCAGCATTTGCAAGCGATTAACCCGTTTGATGTGTTTGATGAATCTCAAATTAAACAATTGCATCAACAATTTAAACGTTATTTGAGACAATGCAAAGAGGAAGGGCTGACACTCATTCAACCTGGCAGAATGTTGTTGGAAGATGAGCATAATGAAAGTCCGGTTTTCTTTCCATTACTCGGGTTACACCACTATGACAAAACGGCGTTAGCTGATGCTAATGATAAGAGTATTTATAAGGTCATGTCACAGCGTTATCAAAGCTATATTGATACGATAGTCACCCCTTTCAATAAACACTTTTTTGATGATATCGATCGACAAGTCGTGTTAGTAGATGCACTTAAAGTGATTAGTGGTGGCCAAGATAACTTTGAAGATATGATGATGGCTCAAAGCCGTGTTATGGATTGTTATAAATATGGTTCAATCAATGCTTTGCAGAAATTGTTTACCACTAAAATTGAACGTATTTTATTTATAGCCTCGAAACCTGATCGTGTATTGGCAAGCCAGCATGAAAACTTACGAAGTTTAGTCAATGACATTATCGTTCGAACCTGTTCTCAGAAACTAAGAAACTCAATTCATATTGATACAGAATCTGCCTGCTCAATTCGATGTACCCAAGAAGTAAATGATTTGTTACGCGTGACTAATGCGGAGGGAAAACGAGGAGTGGTTGACCCTATTTTAATCCCCGATCATATTCCGACAGAAATAGAATGGGCGGCATTAAAACATTGGATCCCTGAAGCCTTGCAGCCACCTGAGATTGAAGGTTTGGCGAACGGTGCTAGATTGCCGTCGATACGTATGGATAAAGTGCTGACTTTTTTGTTAGGAGATAAATTCTAGTGGCTGAACGTGATCCTTATTTTAGAACCGTTGACGATGATAGTGATTGGGGCGTGCCAGAAACAATTTCTGGTGATGACTATCTACTCGTTACTAGTGATGACAACACAACAGACAAGCAAGCGAAGTCTTGGGGTAAAAAAGCACTTATTTTGCTCGTCACTATTAGTGCGGTTATCTTTGCATGGCAATGTTATGTCACCTTGATGGATATATTGGCCGCCAATGTCATATTGGGAGCAGTATTTAGTGTCTTACTAGCGTTCTTTGTGATTGTTATCTCAGTAGAGATATTTCGGTTTTATAAAGGCCAACGCCAATTAGCTAAAGCAGAACAATTAAGAGAGCAATCAGCATTATTTATACGTGAGCGGAGTCATGGCAAAGCAGATAGTTTCATTACTGAATTAAAATCACTTTATGAACATACCATGCAAGGTGAGTTACTGTTAAGTTGTTTGAGCCAACAACCTGATTATTTGAATGATGCTGAAATCATTGAGTACCTCTCAGAACACTTTGTTGCCCGACTTGATCAACAGGCCTATCGTTTGATTCAAAATGAAAGTGTCAATATCGGTGTGCTCATAGCATTGAGCCCATTGGCGGTATTGGATGCACTGGTTGCATTATGGCGGTCATTTAAACTGGTTAATCAAATTAATAAAATTTATGGGCTATCATTAACCCGTATTGGGCAATGGCAAGTATTTTTTAAAATCATCAAAATGACATTATTAGCTGCTGGCACTGAAGCCGCTATCAGTACAATGATAGAAAAAACATCAACGGGGATGACAGGCTTAGTGGCAGGTAGTGTGGCTCAGGGTATAGGTGTCGGTATTTATGTTTCTCGTCTTGGCCAAGAAGCTATTAAACAAAGTCGTCCGATCACGACGAATAAAAAAGCCCCTTTTGGTGTTACCGTTTTAATTGAAGGCATCCTGCAAAAGTTAAAAAGCAAAGAAAATGAGTCAACATTGTGACGACAAGGCAACGTGTTTGTTACTTAGTATTGCTGGTGGTATGTAGCGTATTGTTATGGATGCCTTTAGAGTCAAATATTGGTCAACAGCTGACCAGTATGTTGACTATCACCCTTTCTGTTTATGCGGTGTTACGAGGTTTAAATGCAGTAATTTCAGTGGCTCAAGGAACTGAACTTGCTATTGAACCGATGGGAGTAGGTGTGACTCTGACACCTGGAGAGCTCTTAGACCCACTGAACGATATGATTGAACAAGTATCTACAGTGTTATTAGTCGCATCAGCCTCAATAGGCATCCAAAAAATTATCCTTGATCTTAGCGATATTGACATGTTGCGGTGGGCGCTGGCCGGCATTTCGATTATCGCTATTTTGTTTGTAGCCATTAAATCAATATCAGTGAGCAAACAAAAAAGTATGATAAGACTGATATTAGTCTTAACACTACTTCGACTTATCGTACCCACGATGGTGCTAACATCAAACCTAATGCAGACGTGGCTAGAATCAGAACGACAACAATCGGTTGCCGTATTAATATCAACAGAAAATGAAGTGCGTGATCTTAATCAAGCCACCGCAAGCGATCAAGATGCGGGCTGGTTTCAAAGTCTAACGGCCAAACTAAAGCTAACTAATATATTCACTTCAATTAAATCTAAAACAGATAATGCCGTCACAGCTGCGGTTTATATCCTGGCTGAATTTGTATTGGTATTTATTTTTATTCCGGTACTGTTTGTTGGGATTGCTTATAAGTTGATTTTGGGGCGACTCAGTCGACGTGATTAGTATTTTGGTGTGCCTAATAAACGTCAGTTATTCGGGCTGAAAACAATAAGCTGCTCGGTCATATTTTTTTAAGGTTTATTGGTTTGTATTAAGCCTTACCAGGCCGTTGCATGATGAAGCGTAGCGTGATGCCCATGATTATGCAGCCGGTCATCACCAAGGCCATAGGTAAAGGCGTACCATCACCTAACAATCCCACCAACGTACCTGATAATGCACCTGTTGCAAATCCACTGGAGCCTAATAAGGCAGACGCTGTACCACTATTCTGAGGAAAAAACTCAATGGTACTGGAGGTTGCATTTGACACAATAAAACTTTGTGAACCGACAAATAGCATCACTAAACCCACAACGACGGCTAATAAGGGAACATCGACGATAAAAATATAACTTAATAGCAAAATGCCTGTAACCAATTGGATCGCTTGACCTAATGACAGTAAGTGGTCTGGACTATAGTCACGTAACAATCTGACATTCAGACGGTTAGCAAGCACCATAGTAACAATATTAGCACCAAAAAATAGTGGGTAGAGCGTTGGACTTATTTTGAAAAAAACCATATATACTGAGGGTGAACCTGTGATAAAGGCAAACATGCCACCATAGGCAAAACAAAGTGCAAACAAATAACCTAAAGCGTGATGATGCTTAAGAATCGATAAATATCGTTCTAATGCACTGATACGATGCTCATTTTTTACTCGAGTCTCTGGAACGTTTTTATAGATTAAAAAGGTAATGACTACTGTATAGGCAAGTAAGAATATAAAAATCCCATGCCAGCCTGTGATGTGTAACAGTCCCATTCCTAATATGGGTGCAAATAGCGGTGCCATCATCATGATAAGTGCAATGTGAGATAAATTTCGTGCACTATCACGACCACTACTGATATCGCGAATAATCGCTCCTGAGTTCACAATCGCCATTCCGCCACCTATTGCTTCAATAATTCGGAATAACAACAGGCCGTTTAAAGATGAGCTGAGTATGATGCCTAGTGTGCCCAAGGCAAAAATGGATAGACCCGCGAATACGGTTGAACGTCTGCCAAAATGATCTGAAAGTGGGCCGCCGATCAATTGTCCTATAGCAAAGCCGGCTAAAAAGAGGCTGATCGATAACTCAACATGATGTATTGAAGTGCTAAAACTAATTGCCATCGACGGGATTGCAGGTAAATAGGCATCAGTGCCTAATGGGGCTAAGGCAGTTAGACCGGCTAAAAGAAATAGCAGTGATCGCAATGACAGTTGTGAAGATTTCATTATTGGAAGGGAGTCTTAATCATTAAATTTGGATACTAGTCTACGCGGTTTTAAATACGGTTAACCCTAGAAATTGTTTTATTTATGAGATTTTGTGACAAAGTAAATGAATATAGTCTCAATATTAAAATTACCCCTTCGTAGGGGTAGAGGCCATACCTATCAATGGCCTAAAAAGTGTCGAATACTATTAAGTTGGGGGACAGCATAAATATTTACGATATTTTTGCTTATCCGATAAAGAAATTTTTTCCCTGACGTATTATTGAGTATGGCCTAAATTCTATTATTCGATGGTTAACGCGCTCTGGTATGATCAATGGTTTTTATAACGGTATTTACTCATGGCCAGCGACAGCTTTTCTTCACTTTCAATATCGGCCGAACAGATAGCCAATTTAGAGTCACTTGGTTATAAAAAAATGACACCGATCCAAGCACAAAGCTTACCGCATGTACTTAAGGGTAAGGATTTGATTGCTAAGGCAAAAACAGGTAGTGGTAAAACGGCTGCATTTGGTATCGGCATAATAAATCACATTAACCCTCGCTTTTTTGGTGTACAAGCTTTAGTGATTTGCCCCACCCGTGAATTAGCTGACCAAGTAGGTAAAGAAATCCGCAGATTAGCGCGCGCGGTGCCTAATATCAAATTAGTATTATTGTGTGGCGGTAAACCTTTAGGTCCACAAATCGGCTCACTAGAACATGGTGCTCACATCGTTGTCGGTACGCCAGGACGTCTGCAAGATCACCTTAATAAAGGCACGCTTAAACTTGATGGTTTAAAAGCGCTGGTATTAGATGAAGCTGACCGTATGTTGGATATGGGGTTTGCTGAAGTGATGGAAGATATCATTTCATATACGCCTAAATCTCGGCAGACTATGTTATTTTCAGCTACTTATCCTGATACCATCAAACAGATGAGCCGTTCTATACAGCGTGATCCAGTGACCGTCACCGTTGAGTCTGAACACAAAGAAAGCGTAATCGAACAATTGTTTTATGAAGTCAAAAAACATGAGCGAAATAGCACCTTATTAGCGTTGTTTGAACACTATAAACCAGAAACAACTATCGTATTTTGTCACACAAAAGTTCAATGTGATGAAGTCGCCAGTATGCTGCGAGATAATAAAATTGAAGCACTGGCAATTCATGGCGATCTTGATCAACGTGAACGCGATAAGGTCCTAGTACGTTTTTCCAATAATAGTTGTTCGGTGTTAGTGGCGACTGATGTTGCAGCACGTGGCTTAGACATTAAAGCCTTAGAAGCGGTTATCAATTATGAGTTGCCGCGTGATCCTGAAATATTTATTCATCGCATTGGTCGTACAGGACGAGCAGGTGAAACAGGCTTGGCATTGAGTATTTATACGCCGTCAGATGTGATGCGTTTGAATGCAATTGAAAAATATCAGAAAAAACCATGTGTTTCCGATGTACCAGAATCACTTGATCGCGATCCTAGTTTCACTTTAGTGCCGCCGATGGTGACCATTCAATTAGATGGTGGTCGCAAGAGCAAAATTCGCCCTGGAGATATTTTGGGTGCCTTGACGGGGGATGCAGGTTTGTCAGGCTCACAAATTGGTAAAATTGATATTTTCGATATGTCGAGTTATGTCGCGGTTGAACGTGATGCTGCACGACAAGTGCTTAGTTTCTTAGCAGATGGCAAAATAAAAGGCCGCGCAGTACGGGCACGTAAAGTTCGATAAATATTGAGACCGAGCATACCATTACATTTTCTGTCGTTATAAAGAAAATATGTGGTTTGTAATGCGCTCAATTTAAACATTAATTTAGAAATTTGTAGTGAAGAGGCTTAGATTTTGGCAGTAACAGAATATGCAATAGGACAACGTTGGGTCAGCAATGGTGAAGCTGAACTCGGCTTAGGTATCATCAAAAATAATTCAGGTCGTCGCATTGAAGTGAGTTTCCCTGCCGCGGGAGAACAACGCACTTATGCCAGTGAAAATGCGCCTTTAAGTCGTGTTGTTTATCCGGTAGGTGATCGCGTCAAAACAGATGAAGATGTCAGTTTCATCATTACTGCTCGTCATGACATTAACGGCTGTTATATTTATCAAGGCGATGATGATCTAGGTAATGAAATCAGCATTCATGAAATGGATTTGAATAGTTTTGTTCAGTTCAGCCAACCGCAAGATCGTTTGTTTGCCGGTCAAATTGATAAAAATCGTCAGTTTGAATTACGGATAGAAACCTTAGCGCATCAACACCAATTACAGCAAACATCTGTATTTGGCCTTATGGGTGCACGGGTTCAGTTATTACCGCATCAAATTTACATCGCCTATCAAGTGTCACAGCGTCATGCGCCACGGGTATTGTTAGCGGATGAAGTGGGTCTAGGTAAAACAATTGAAGCGGGTCTTATCTTACATCAACAATTGATCACGGGCCGTACACAGCGAGCCTTAATTGTGGTGCCTGATAGCCTGGTGCATCAGTGGTTAGTTGAGATGTTACGCCGCTTTAATTTATCTTTCACCATTATGGATGATGAACGTTATTCAGCAATTCTTGAGTCAAATGAAGGTAACCCTTTTGAAAGTGCGCAACTAGTATTATGTAGTTTATCTTCTTTAACATTGAATGAAGCTATGTACGACGATGCTTTGCAAGCCTCTTGGGATATGATGATTGTTGATGAGGCACATCATTTACAATGGAATGAACAACAAGCTAGTACTGAATATCTGTGTATCGAAGGATTAGCACGAGAAGTCGCCGGTTTATTACTGTTGACTGCAACCCCAGAACAGCTAGGCATCGAAAGTCACTTTGCACGTTTACGCTTACTTGATCCGGATCGTTATTTTGATCTGGCAAAGTTCCGTCAGCAAGAAGCCGAATACCAACCTGTAAGTGAGTTGGTTAATCAATTATTGGCTGATAACGCACAACAGATATTAACAACATTACAGGTATCGATTGAACAGTACCTAGGACAAGCAGGCTATTTAGCCTTAGACAAATCAGATGATTTTGTAGCGGCGAGAGATCTAGCGATTAGTGATTTGTTAGATCGTCACGGTACGGGTCGGATTCTATTTAGAAATACCCGTGATGTGGTGGAAGGATTTCCTGAGCGACATTTGCACGTCTATCCTTTAGTCGCTCCAGCTGAGTATCTCACTGGGCAAGGAGAGGCAGATATTCTAGCCTGTATTCAGGCTGAACGACTCTTGAGTGATAATGGGAATGATGATTGGCTTAAGCTTGATAGCCGAGTAACGTGGTTAGCACAATGGTTAAATGACCACAAATTAGAAAAAGTCTTAGTGATTTGCGCCCAAGCTGAAACCGCTCAATCTTTAGAACTTTATTTACGAGTGAATAAAGGTTTACGTAGCTCGGTATTTCATGAAGGTTTAAGCCTTGTTCATCGTGACCGTGCCGCTGCTTATTTTGCAGATGAAGAAGAGGGCGCCCAAGTGATGATCTGTTCTGAAATTGGTAGTGAAGGTCGAAACTTTCAATTTTCTCATCACTTAGTATTATTCGATTTACCATTGAATCCTGATTTATTAGAACAACGGATTGGTCGACTAGATCGTATTGGTCAGCATCACGATGTGCAGATTCATGTCCCTTATTATGAAGGCTCAGCACAAGACGTATTATTGAAATGGTATCACCAAGGCTTGAATGCTTTCGAGCAAGTATTTTCTGCAGGTAGTGCCATTAAATTAGCAGTTAATGAATCCTTAGAAAATTGTTTATTGCATACTAATGATACGATAGCTATTTCCAATCTTATTGAAAAAACACAAAAGCTTACAGCTGAAACCTCAGAAATACTTCAGAAAGGTAGAGACCGATTATTAGAGCTTAATTCTTGTGACTTACCTGTTGCGAATGAGTTGGTTGCCGATCTGAATGAAGCCAGTAATTCGTTTGAATTAACATCATATATGGATAAGATATTTGATGAATATGGCGTTGAACAACAAATGCACAGTGCCGACAGCATCATTTTAGAACCCGGCAATCATATGGTTGACCATCAATTCCCTGGCTTGCCTGAAGATGGACTCACTGCCACGTATAAACGTCACCGTGCATTAGTACGAGAAGATATGGCGTTTTTGACCTGGGAGCATCCTATGGTGCTTGGCAGTTTAGATATGATCATTAATAGTGACTTTGGAAACAGTGCATTTTGTACGCTGGAAAGCGATGATTTACCTGCAGGGACTTTATTGTTAGAAGCGATATTTACCATGAAATGTCCTGCGCCACGATCATTGCAAGTTGGGCGTTATCTTAATCATTCTTATTTACGTATTGTCGCAGATGAACAGGGACGAGATTTTAATGAGTTGTTAACAGAAACAACGTTTAATGATGCTGCGGGTCGTATTCCTCGCGTAACGGCACAAGAACTGGTTCGTCACGCGCGCCCTAAAATTTCGGAACTTATAATTCAGGCTCAGCAATTAGCGGTAACAAAACAACAGCTGATTATTGATCTAGCAATCAGTACAATGCATCGTTCACTTCAGCCTGAACAAGATCGTTTAACGGCGCTTGCAGCTGTGAACTCGTCGATTCGTCCTGAAGAGATTGCCTATATCGAGCAATCACAACAATTATTAGTAGAATATTTACAATCGGCACAACTGAGTCTGGATGCTGTTCGCGTAGCGATTGTTACTTCCGGCTAAGTAAAAAAGACCTTTGAGAGAGGCTGAATGTCACTATGCTTTAAAGCGATTTAAAAATAGTGGTCGTCGTCAAATATAGAAAGTATTTAGATAGATGTGCTACCTAAAGCACGTCTCGATGGAGTTACAAAATTAAATGTTGAGAATCAATATTTCCATTGCGGTAATTGTGGCCACCGTTACATACGGCTTATGGGCTTATGTGAATAGGCCGGAAGTTGAACCTATGTGGCCAGATATAATTCAAGGATTTTCATTCTCACCAATGCGTGAAGAGAATGATCCAACAAAAAATTTATTGCCCACTGTTGATCAAATTGAGCAAGATATTGCACTACTAGCGGGTAAAACACATTCTATTCGTACTTATACGGTAGATGGTCCATTGGCATCTGTTCCTGCATTAGCAAAAAATTATGGTCTTAATGTGGCTTTAGGTGGTTGGATTGACGGACGACTAGAACAAAATCTCATTGAGATAAACACGTTAATAGAGATTGCAGATAAAAATCGTGACAATGTAGTTCGTGTCATAGTGGGCAATGAATCTATACTCAGAAATGACATTCCGATTGGGCAGCTGACTAAATATTTAGATCATGTTCGAGCTGAGTTAGGTGTGCCTGTTAGTACTGCTGAACCTTGGCATATCTGGGTTGCTCATCCTGAATTAGCAGAACATGTCGACTATATCGCTGTGCATATGTTGCCGTACTGGGAAGGTATAGCGAATGATAAAGCCGTAGATTATATCGATGAGCACATAATGCAATTAAAGCAATTGTTCCCCAATAAATCTATTGTTATTGCAGAAGTTGGCTGGCCTAGTAATGGCCGTACGCGAAAATCGGCAACCGCAGATGAAGCTGAGCAAGCTAAATTTCTGCGTCGTTTTTTAGAGCGAGCCGCGGAAAAAAATTATACTTATTACGTCATGGAAGCCTTCGATCAGCCATGGAAGCGCACTAATGAAGGATCTGTGGGTGCTTATTGGGGGGTTTATGATGCCCAACGGAATGCCAAATTTGAATTTATCAAACCGATTATTGGTTTACCAGAATGGCAGACATTAGCCATACTTTCGGTTATTATCGCTGCGATCATTTTTGCCTTATTACTTCGCGACTCGAGTAGTTTGAATCATCGTGGACGAAGCTTTTTGGCTTTGGTCGCTTTTGTACTGACTACCGCCGTGGTATGGATTATCTATGATTATTCTCGGCAATATATGACCATAGAATCGGTAATGGTGGGCGTGGTAATGCTCGTCGCCATGCTCGGTGTCATCATGGTGCTGCTGATTGAAGCACACGAGTGGGCTGAAGCTGTCTGGGTCAAGGGTCGGCGTCGTGATTTAATCACGATTGAGATGGATGATGATGAGTTACCGATGGTATCGATTCATGTGCCAGCCTATAACGAACCACCTGATATGTTAATGGCAACATTAAACGCTTTAGCAGCATTGGATTATCCTCGTTACGAAGTTATCGTTATTGATAACAACACTAAAGATGAGGCGGTATGGAAACCGGTACAAGAACATTGCGCTGTTTTAGGTGATAAATTTCGCTTTTTTCATAAGGCGCCATTAGCAGGATTTAAAGCGGGAGCACTAAATTTTGCCTTGGCTGAAACAGCATCAGAGGCAACAATAGTCGCAGTCATTGATAGTGATTATTGTGTCGACTCTGCATGGTTACGAGATCTAGTGCCGCAATTTAATCATCCTAATGTTGCTATTGTGCAAGCACCTCAAGATTATAGTGATGCTGATGAAAACGTCTTTAAAGCGATCTGTTTTGCTGAATATCGAGGATTTTTCCATATTGGCATGGTGACGCGTAATGAACGTAATGCCATTATTCAACATGGCACCATGACCATGGTACGTCGGTCATCTTTGGAAGAAGTTGGTGGTTGGAGTGAAAAAACAATTACTGAAGATGCCGAATTGGGTTTGATGATTTTTTCTGCAGGCTACCAAGCCGTTTATACCTCTAAGAGTTATGGCAAAGGTTTAATGCCGGATAGTTTCCTTGATTATAAAAATCAGCGTTTTCGCTGGGCTTATGGTGCAATGCAGATTTTACGACATCATGCTAAGGGCTTACGGGGTAAAACACCGACTAAATTAACGGGGGGACAACGCTATCACTTTGTTGCGGGTTGGTTACCGTGGATGGCAGATGGTATTAATATCGTGTTCAATTTTGCTGCGTTAGCGTGGTCAATTGCAATGATTACCATGCCGGAAAGAATGGACCCACCTTTAGTGATATTTTCAATTTTACCACTGAGTCTTTTTCTCTTTAAAATCGCCAAAGTAATTTACCTTTACCACGGCGTGAAGATTGTAGGTTCAATTAGGGAGACCTTTGCTGCGGCGCTATCGGGACTGGCCTTATCGCATACCATCGCCAAGGCAATGTGGTTAGGTTTATTCACAGATGGACGACCTTTTGTTCGTACGCCTAAGATGGAGCAATCCGTTGCTTTATTCAAAGCCATTGCTTCAGCCTCTGAAGAAACCCTATTTATGTTGGCATTGTGGTTGGCTGCAGCCGTGATTTATTTACATGCACCGGTAGAAACATGGGATATGGTGTTGTGGATAATGGTTTTACTCGTACAATCTTTGCCTTATTTTTCAGCATTATGCCTATCAATAATTAGTGCATTTCCGAAATTAAGCGCTAGGATAGTTACTGGTAAAAAGAAGAAATGAGTAAATATAATATAATTTATTATATGGTTCTGAGACCACAATGAAATAGCTATATGATCAAAAAAGTAATACCTTTTGAGCGATTACTCAGAAGGTATTCGGCTGAAAAGTTTATTAATTAATAGGTGTTTATTGAGTGAGAAATACCCTGTATGTTCAAACTATTTAGCCTGTTACAGCTGAACTATAAATTTGATAAAGGGTCTTTAAATGCAATACCAATATTATTGCTTTGTTAGCTAGTGCTCTAGGAGAAATAACTTGCTAAAACGTGTCGTATATCCACTGCTGATTGTTTTGGTTGCCATCGCCTCATTTATTGGTTTAAAACAAAGCAAGCCAGAAAAAGTGGTTGTTGAGCAACCTGAAAAAATATGGAGGGTAAACACTGCAGTAGTCAACATCCAGCAGATAGCGCCTGAAATTACACTCTATGGCCGTGTTGAAACACCTAGAAACTCAACATTGAAATCTGCATTGGTTGCCGATGTATTATCGATTGCTGTGTTAGAAGGTTCAGAAGTTGCTGCTGGCCAATTATTGATTACTTTAGATGATACCGATATGCTGTTATTGGTGGCACAACGTCAGGCTGATTTGGCTGAAATTGAAGCTTTAATGGTGAGTGAAAATCAACGTTTTAAACGTGATCAAAGCTTATTAGAACAACAAGCAATACTCTTAAAATTGGCCGATAATGCGGTTAAGAGATCTGTAAAATTAGAACAATCACGCTTGGCTTCACAAGCAACTTTAGATGATTCACAAGCAACTAAACAACGCCAACTAGTGACACTTAAAGGCTTGAACTTTGATATCGCTGAACATCCAGCGAGAGTAGCACAATTGCAAGCTCGAGTTAAACGTGCTCAGGCCTTGTTAAAACAAGCTGAAGTTGATCTTGAACGAACCAAAATTACAGCACCCTTTTCCGGCCGTATCTCCCAACTTAATGCCTCTATAGGTGATCGCGTGCGAGCTGGTGACACGTTAATATCACTTTATGATCTTGATAATCTTGAAGTGAGAGCTCAGATCCCTGGTCGCTATATTAATCAGGTGCTTAATATGATGAACCACAGCCTAGTTCTTGAGGCAAAAGCGACTCTTGAACAGCAGCAACTTACTTTTAAATTAGAACGTTTGTCTGGGGTAGTAAAGGTTGATAGTGGCGGTGTCGATGGCTTGTTTGGCATTTCTGGTAACCAATATGCGATTGCTTTAGGTACCTTTATCGAGCTCAAATTGAAGCTAGCACAACAAGATAATGTTGTCGCTTTACCCTACAATGCCTTATATGGCCTTGACCATGTTTATCGTATTAAGGATGGTTATTTACAATCGGTTAGCATTGAAAGAGTCGGTGAATATACTAACCAACAAGGGCAAAAACAATTACTGCTACGTAGTCAGGATTTACAACAAGGCGATCAAATTGTCAGTACTCAATTACCTAACGCTATTACAGGCCTAAGAGTTGAGGCATTAAGTGAGTAATCAGCATCGTGATTTTATAGCAATATTCGCTCAGCACAAGGTTGCCGCTAATCTGTTAATGATCATGGTGATTATGGCGGGATTGTTGTCATTATCAAAGTTGAATACCCAGTTTTTCCCGACGTTTGCTCTGGATGTTGTGACGGTTTCCGTTGAATGGCGAGGTGCTAGTGCTGAAGATGTTGAAGATTCAATCTCCAGTCGTGTGGAGCAAGAGTTACGTACGGTCGATTATGTCGATAAGATGACGTCTACCTCCTCGTATGGTATGGCCTTGGTGACACTTGAATTTGTCGAGGGCACGGACATGGGGAAGGCGCTTGATCAAGTTAAAGATCAAGTTGACCAACTACGCAATTTACCGAGTGATTCTGAAGTACCTAAAGTCAGCTTAGTGACGCGTTATGAAGGTGTTGCTAGTTTGATGGTGACAACGGATGGCAAGTTAGAAGAGTTGCGTTATTTAGTGCATGAAATCGAACATGACTTATTGGACCGTGGAATTTCACGGATTAGCATTACCGGTTTACCTGAAGAAGAAGTCGCCATTCAGTTGACTACCAAGCAGTTAGAATCAATGGGTCTCAGTTTAGAAGACGTTAGTCAACGCGTGGCAGAGTTAAGCCGAGATTTACCAGCAGGTGAAATTGGTAATGATGACACTGCAAAACAGTTACGCAGTTTAGATAAGCGGCGCGATGCCCAAGGTTTTTCTGAGTTAGCTATACAAACAGATTACAGCGGCCGATTATTACTCTTAGATGATGTGGCAGAAGTTGAACGTAGGCCAAGACGTAAACAAGTTAGTGTGTTTTATCAGGGAAAACCTGCCGTAGAAATTGCTCTCCAACGTACAGAAAACGCCGACTCACTGAAATCTGCAAAAATTCTCGACAAATGGTTAGTAGATAATGAGTCACAGTTACCGAAAGGGGTCAGTGTTAAAGTTTACGATGCTAGTTGGGAGCTCATTAAAGAGCGAATGGACTTGTTAGTCAAAAATGGGCTAGGTGGTTTAGTTCTAGTTATCGGGATCTTGTTTTTATTTCTACAAGGCCGCGTTGCCATCTGGGTGGCTGTCGGAATTCCCGTATCATTTATGGCCACCTTAATGATTATGTATTTGTTTGGTGGCAGCATTAATATGATCAGCCTATTTGGTTTGATTATGGCATTAGGGATCATTGTCGATGATGCTATTGTGGTCGGCGAAGATGCTTTATCGCATTATCAGAGTGGTGAGAGTTCGCTAACGGCGGCAGAGGGTGGGGCAAGGCGTATGTTGGCGCCCGTTATTTCGTCATCACTTACGACGATCTCCTCTTTCCTACCGTTAATGATGATAGGTGGGACAATGGGTAATATATTGTTTGATATACCTTTTGTTGTTATATGTGTGATTATTGCATCTTTGTTCGAGAGCTTTTTGATTTTACCTGGTCACTTGCGACACGCCTTTCTTAAAATTCACCATGCAGAGCCTCCCCGTATTCGTCAGTGGCTCGATAACAAGTTTAATTATTTGCGAGATGATCTCTTCAAACCACTGGTGATTGCCGTGGTTAAGCATCGCTGGCTAACCATTAGTGCCACATTTGGCCTGTTGATTGTGTGCATAGGTTTATTAGCCGGTGGTCGTCTACATTTTACTTTTTTTCCTTCGCCTGAAGGAACCAGTATCACTGCTAATGCTCGATTTACTGCTGGTACGCCCTCATATAAAGTGGCTGAGTTCTTAAACGTTCTAAATCAAAAGTTGGATAAAACCGCTCAAGAGCTTGGACCTGACCTCGTTGCAATGTCAGTGACCCGTTTAGGTAGTGCAAGTACTGCGGGTCGGTCTTCAGCACAAACAGGAGAAAGATTTGGCTCAATCCAACTCGAATTAATTTCGCCTGACCATCGCACGGTACGTAATAAAGACTTTATACAGGCATGGAAAGATCAGGTTACCTTACCAGCGGGGATTGAAAGTTTCACCATATCAGAGAGAAGGACAGGTCCCCCAGGTAGTGATCTCGATATTCGTTTAAGCAGTGCTTCCGCTGAAACCTTAAAAGAGGCAGGGCACGAACTTGCTGAAGCCTTGAAACAATTTCCAGGTGTCAGTGCGATAGAAGACGATATGCCATATGGTCAGGAGCAGTTAATTTATCGCATTAAGGGGCAAGGTGAAGTTCTGGGTTTGACGGTTAATAATGTTGGGCGTCAATTACGTGCGGCCTTTGATGGTCAACTAGTACAAATATTTCAAGATGGGGATGATGAAGTTGAAGTACGAGTGATGCTACCAGATACTGAACGTAACACCTTGGCAACACTAGACAACTTTATGGTTCGATTACCGCAAGGCGGTAGTGCACCTCTTTCTAGTGTTGTTGAATTTGAAGCAAGGCGAGGCTTTGATGTCTTACGTCATACCGATAGTAAGTTGGCGATACACGTTACAGCCACTGTTGATGCTTCACTTAATAACAGCAATGAAATCTTAGCAACATTACAAAAAAGTTTATTACCTGATCTTACGTCCCGTTATGGTGTGACTGTGGGTTTTGAAGGGCGTGCAGAAGAGCAGGCTGAAACGATGGGTGATATGAAACAAGGACTTTTTCTTGCGTTTACACTGATCTACCTTATTTTAGCGTGGGTATTTTCTTCTTATGGCTGGCCTTTAGTCGTTATGATGGCTATTCCATTTGGTTTGATCGGCGCTTTGTTTGGTCACTTGATTATGGGTATTGATTTAACCATTTTGTCATTATTCGGGATTTTTGGTTTGTCGGGGATCGTGGTCAATGACTCAATCATCTTAGTGACCTTTTTCAAACATCAACGTGAAGCGGGGATTGAAACTACGCAAGCAATTATCAATGCTGCTACTCAGCGGCTACGAGCAGTATTACTCACCTCATTAACGACTATTGCTGGTTTGACACCTTTATTGTTTGAAACCTCAATGCAAGCGCAGTTTTTAATTCCAATGGCCGTGTCGATTTCATTTGGTTTGATGTTCTCAACCGTTTTGGTCTTGTTGGTTATTCCAGCATTATTATCTGTACATGAAAGTATTGCCGACAAGTTTACCCAAAAGAATTTGACTGAGTCAGATGAAAATAACTCGGTTAGATTGTCTTAATTCGATAGAAGGATGTACATAGAGAATATTAATCGGGTGAATGGATAGTTTGACGTGATTGTAGAATTACTAATAATTAGAGCAGGAAGCAATGCTTTAATACTAAAAAATGTAAGTAAAAAAGAAGCCTGTAGTTTTACAGGCTTCTTTATCTATAAACTAGTTGTTATCGGCTACTGGTTTACTGACTAAATATAGCCAAATATAACCCGCAATACCTGCTAACAATGATGCACCAAGGATCCCTGTTTTAGCCATTAACAGTAACTCTTCGTTATTACCAAAACCAAGTTGAGCGACAAATATCGACATGGTGAAACCAATACCAGCCAAGAGTGAGACGCCTGCGATCTGAGTAAAACGTGTATCTTTTGGTAATTCGGCGATGCCTAATTTAAGTACCAGCCAGCTAATCCCTGTGATCCCTATAAATTTACCTAAGATCAAACCGAGTGAGACACCGAGCATCACGGGATGAGTCATGGTTTCAGCTACTGAACCGAACTGAAGTGGAATACCTGCATTAGCTAAGGCAAAAATCGGAATGATTAAATAAGCTACTGGACTATGCCAAGTACGCTCGAGTCGTTTTAGAGGTACGCCAACACTGACGACACTATTTTCTAAATTTTGGACTACAGCGCGCAGGGGATCATTAGTCATAATACTCTGGCCTGGATGATGACTAGCATCAAACTTCCGCATTAGTTTTTTGACGTGTTCACTGAAAAGTTGTGGATCATATTTTGGCATTGCAGGTACCGACATCGCACCAAGTATACCTGCCAAAGTTGGGTGTATACCTGATAATAATAAGGCATACCAAAGCATGACGGCAACGATTAAGTAGGGTAATGTTTTGCGAATACCCAACATATTAAAACTAAGTAGCAAAATAAATAATGCTCCGGCAATCAATAATGGGGTGATGACAATGGTTTCAGTATAGAACAGCGCTATAACCAATACTGCGCCTAAGTCATCAACAATGGCTAAGGCGATTAAAAAAGTAATTAACGCCTTGGGGACTCGACTCGCAAGCAGTGCTAATGCACCTACTGCAAAGGCAATATCCGTTGCCATCGGTATTCCCCAACCACTCGCTGCATCGCCTTCTGGGTTAATTAAAAAATAAATCAAGGCTGGCACTACCATGCCACCAATTGCAGCTGCAATTGGTAAGATAGCATTACGTAATTTAGCGAGCTCACCCACTAATATTTCACGCTTTAATTCGAGACCAACCACAAAGAAAAACAAAGCCATAAGACCATCATTTATCCAATGATGAAGTGACATTTCTACTGACCAGCTACCCACACCGACACCGATGGGTGTATGAAGAATATGTAAATAATTTTCTGCGAATGGGCCATTGGCTATAATTAAAGCGATTATGGCGGAACTCATTAGCAACAGACCACTCGTTGTTTGACGGTGAATAAATTCCTCAATAGGACCTATAAACTTTTCAAAAGTTTTTTCCCAAGGTGCACGATACACACCTCGGTCTGTATTAGGGCTGATCTTATTATTTTCGCTCATATTTTATGTTTCCTTTGCAAACAGCGAGTTGTTGGCAGATTTAATTATAGTCGAAGTGATGGGGTTTATGATTCGTCGCTCAACGGATATCGCATAAAAAGATTCTTTAACTTCATCAGTATGACCAATAGATTTTACATTGTATTGTTGCATTAGTTTTTGTTCGATAGCTTGAGGAGCAATAAATACCCCTACACCTTCTTTGCCAAATGCTTTCATTAAAGCACTATCATCAAACTCTGCAACGATATGAGGGTGTATACGGTTTTTGTCTAACCATTGATCTATATTTGAACGAAGTTGATTACCACTGCTCGGTAACAACATCGGAGCACCATTCAAGCAATTTGGAAAGTTACCTGTTAATTGTTTTTGTAATGTTTCAGTGGCCAAAAAACTGACTGAAGTCTCTCCCAATTTATGACTAAATCCACGTGTACTAACCGTGGGGGGGATCGGGCGATCGGCTAACACTAGATCTAAACGATGAAGCGCTAATTCTGCAAGTAGGGTATCGAGATCAGCCTCGCGGCAAACCATTCGTACTGAATCTGACATTTGTAACGCGGGTAACAAAATACGATGAGCGATTGATTTTGAAACGACATCAACAACACCGACCCGAAATTGTTTAGGTCGACTATCAGGCAAGTGATGCATCATTTGCTCTAGTTCACTACCGAGTGAAAATATCTCATCAGCAAAGCTTAATACTAAACGTCCGATTTCTGTAAGCTCTATATTACGCCCAACTTTATGAAATAAAGCGGTACCGAAGTATGTTTCCAATAATGTAATCTGACCGCTGATGGTTTGTGGCGTTATAGACAAGCGTTCACTCGCACGTGCAACACCGCCTTCTTTCGCGACCATCCAGAAATAATGTAGGTGTTTATAGTTGACCAAAAATTCTCCTTATTGTATCGATCGTATTTATCGAGCACTTTAACAGTTATGCTCGTATTTTACGAGGTAATTAAGTGTTTTTCAAAAATAGTTTTAATCTTAGTGATTGACTTTATTACCGTTGCCTTTACTTGTCGAGGCCTTGGATGTTGACGGTCTCAAATTGCTTTTTAAGTTTAATTATCGTGATAAGTGTAAACGTAAGTTAACACCAGTTATTTATCGGTTTGAGCCAATAAATACGGCTGTTAAGATTTTAATTTTAATTAATAGTGTTAATTTTTAGTTACAACTACGCATATTTTATAAAACAAGTTATTTTAAATAAACAATAATAAACAATAGGATAGAGCATGGGCATGATAACTGCTAATAAGTTGCAGTACTAATCTAACATTTTTGTTAGTGTGCGAAGAGTAATGAGCCGCTTATTAATTTAGTTGCATCAAAGTATTTGTGCAGAAAGATATTTCGTCGAGCATCAAAAATGACGAATGCTGAACTCATTGTTCTAAGTTAATAGTTGAGGAGGCAAAGAATGAATAAAATTAATGTCATGGTGGCCGATGACAATCCGATAATTCGTGCTGGTCTTAATCGCTTTATTAATGCGGAATTGGAAATAAAGGTAATCGGTGAGGCTACCTGTGCAGAACAGGCATATCGTTTATTTAATGAGTTAAATCCTAATGTGTTACTTATTGGCTGTCTTTACACCAGAGGAATGAGTAGCTTGGAAGCCTTGCGACGGATCTTGATGCGTCATCCTACAGCAAAAGTCATTGTGTACACGCTACACGATGATCTGGCTTTTGCAGGCTATTCATTAAGTTGTGGTGCGAGGGGATATATCACGGGACTTTCAGATGCAAATGAAATAATAAAAGCAATTAGGACTGTGGTCACTGGGAAAATTTATATAAGTTCAAATATGGCTAAGAAGATTGCTGTGCAGGCTATGTCACATGATGAAAATCCACTCAAGTGTTTAAGCACCAGAGAGTTTGAAATGTTTAGGTTGTTGGCGGAAGGATGTTCGGTTAAAGAAATCTCTGAGATTCTTAACGTGGGTAGTAAAACCGTAGCTAATTATCAAACTAATATTAAACATAAACTGGCTATTCATTCTCCTGTCGACATTGTACGAATGGCAATTAGATATGACGTAATAGCAATGCATTAGAATTACTACACTTAATTATTTTGTAGTATTTGGAAAAAACTCATCAACGATTTAGGAGCTACTCCTAATGATTCTTATATTGAATTGGCATAGAGTTTATTTCTGATGATGAAAGCATTTATGCTGACATTATGTTGATGTTTGAGAGAGTAAATAATAAATAACTAATAAGGATGAAGATTATGAAGCTGAAAACATTATCAATCGCAATGATGGCATTAGCCGCTACGGGTGTAGCAAGTGCTGATGAAATCTTGAACATGCAACAAAATGAAAATAACTGGGTGTCTGCTGCCGGTAACTATAACAACCAACGTTATAGCAAGCTAGCTCAAATCAACAAAGATAACGTTAAAGATTTGAACATGGCGTGGACTTTCTCAACAGGTGTTTTACGTGGTCATGAAGGTAATGCATTAATTATCGACGGTACTATGTATGTACATACTGCTTTTCCTAACATCGTTTTCGCGCTTGATTTAAACAACGACGGCGCGATCAAATGGAAATATGAACCAAA
>TARA_R110002153_G_scaffold54644_1_pt1 | contig 135731 bp, 123 predicted proteins | sample TARA_R110002153 | Tara Oceans TARA_R110002153 (sample SAMEA4398193) | marine metagenome | biome: Polar Biome; feature: [SRF] surface water layer (ENVO:00010504); material: water (ENVO:00002006), including particulate matter (ENVO:01000060) such as... | depth 5 m | reverse complement strand
AAACTCACTTGACCACCGGTTAGTGCATCGATAAATGAACCTTCAGCGTGTGCAATATTAATCGCACCGATTGTGCTTATTCCTGAAGCAACGAGTGCTAATACGATTGGTTTTCGGGTGAGGTTCATCATTTCTTCCTTACAATATAAAAACAAAAAGCCATATCTACGCAAGTTAGATACGGCTTCGTTACCATCAAAAATTATTTTACTTTCCACGCCATTGCAGAATTTAAATAGATAATAGCAATCCATATGCCAATAATTTTTTATTTTTAAATTCAGCATGTTGGAAGAATATAACCACGGACATTATTTACTATTGCACCAAATAGCATCAGTAAAATAAGTTACTTGCACACATATGGTTCTCTACCTAAAAAATATTTTGTTCTCCACTATTTCATTACAGTAAGCTAATAAGTTAAAACAAAATAATCATCGTCATTTTGTGGGAGGTTTGTCCCTGTTACCTTGGGATATACACCTCTATAATTAATTACTGTAATGATCAGATAGTTAATACTGTGTTGTAAGGAGAACATTATGATAAAAGAAAGCAATGAAGATGTTTTTAATGCTTTAAAAGAAATGGCAGAAGATATTAGTCTCGTGTCACGTAATTATAATGATGAGCTTATCGGCATTGATTACTATGCAAACTTAGCGGTGTTAACAACGGAAGAGTTAATCGAGCTGGTAAGCTTATGGCACGTTAAGATGCAAACCTGTCATAAGGAAAAGTTGGCATCACAATGGATGGTTATACAAATCTTGTTAATCATCTCTACAGTAATATATATTGCTTCGATATCTGGGGGCGAGATTGTCGTTACCATCGCAGGCTTGTTGGGCATTATTGGCATGATAGCAATGATTGAAGACACCCGCATTACCAAGGCTAAACGAAATCTGAAGGATGCGACTACAGTACACCGACATTTACAAGATCGCCTGTCAGATAGACGTCCCCTTGAAGAAGAAGATGTGAATAAACCTAATATTGACTAAAGCAGTCATTAGTTTCGAGATGAGCTAGTCCTTCAGGGTGTAAAGAAAATATTGCTATCTCAGTTTATTGAACTAAGTAATATATACTTTGGAAGTAAGACAAACTATTCGTTACTAAATACGGCACAATCACGGCCTTTTTCCTTAGCACGATAAAGCGCTTCATCTGCGCGTTGTAACCAAGTAGCTTCCGTCGTACCCGGTCGCCAAGAAGCGACACCAAATGACACCGTTATTTCTTCACCGTCTGGTGTTTTCAATTCTTTTTTAATCGCCCTTCTAAGGTTGTCAATAAACACATGTCGTTGCTCACCTATCTCGGGAATTAATAGTACAAACTCTTCTCCGCCAAACCGGTAAAGCCGATCGTATTTACGAATGCGTGAAGTGATAATGGTAACGAATTCTTTCAGTACTAGGTCACCAACAGCATGACCAAACTTATCGTTCACCCTCTTAAAATAATCTAAATCGAGAATGACTAACAGCTGTTCAATACCGTTTCGCTCGGAGTTGGCTAAGGCGGCTTGCATATCTGAGCTCATGGCTCGACGATTTAATGCACCTGTTAGTGCATCAACCGTATTGAGCGTTTCCAACAATTGAAACTGTTTCACGCTATGGCTGGCATAAACAAAGGCGCTCATTGATGACATCAAGATAGTTACAACATAAGAACCTAATGAAACCGTGTTAGAAATATCAGACAGAGTCACCAGTAAAATTGCAGCCATACTATTAATGCATAATGCTTCAATCGGCTTTACCAGAATAAAAGTGCTCGCAAAAACAGGGTAAACCCACAAAAAACTATCTAATCCGTTCACGATGCTGATGGCAGTGACACCAACATTCATAAATACTGCAATTATCGCGCTGACAATCCGGATTTTCTTGAAGTAATGCGCATAAACAACTAACGTTATAATGCCTAGCATCAGTGTCATATCAATGATCGCAGCAGTGAAGTTGCCACCGAGATAACGTATAACTACAAACGGAAAAATCCCCAGCACAGCTACAGAACTGAGTAGCAACAATAACGACAGTTGATATTTTTCCTGTAGCTGGTTGATCATAATTCTCTCACAGTAAAATTGATTATTATGCTTATCAGGCTGACATATTAACAAGAGAAAAATTTGCTTGTTAATATGAAAATCCGCCAGCTTGTTTAATTTAAGATACTACCAACTAGATATGTACACCTACCGTCCTCTTGATAATTTTGTCTTTCTAACCTGTTAGTGAAAGAAAGTAATCCTTACTACAGCACAATATTCAATCATCCTACGCGTGTTCAACATTTTTACAGCATTTCAAATAGCCGATTTCCTCTTGTTTAAACAACGCCAACACCCAATCAACAAAGGCCCTAACGTTTGCCGACAAATGTCTATTTTGTAAATAAACAATATATAAAGGTGCTGGCTCAGAATGAAATCCCGGCAAAATTTGAATTAATTGACCACTATTAATGTAGTCCCTCACTCCAAAATAAGGCAATTGTGCAATTCCTATATTGGCAAGTACCGCATTTATACATGAATCTATGTCGTTAATAGCGATCTTTCTTCTGCCTTGAACGGCAACCATCTCACCATCAATCTCATAATAAAATGGAATTATTTTGCCAGTCCGAGGCGATTGGTAATTGACAACTGAGTGCAATTCTAACTCTGTCAGAGATTTGGGAATGCCATGTCGTTCGAGGTAAGTGGGTGTTGCACACGTGATACGACTTGTTACAATTAGCTTACGTGCCACTAAAGTTTCATCTATAGGCATACCCCCTCTTATCGCACAATCCACACCCTCTTGTAATAGATTTACGGTACGATCAGTGCAGCCTAATTCAAGCTCTATTTCTGGGTAACGCTTTATAAAATCATCGAGTGCTGGCAATATAATTCTACGGCCTATTGTCGTTGCAACATCGATACGTAAGCGTCCGCGATAAGCCATTCTTGATTGTGTGACTGATGATTCTATTTCCTCCAGATCTTGCAACAGGCGTAATACTCTTTCGTAATAGGCCGAACCATCGGTAGTCACACTGACACGTCGTGTCGTTCGATGTAGCAATTTTACATTTAAATGCCTTTCTAATGCCGCCACTTGAGCGGAAAGTGTCGCCTTTGGCATATTTAAAGAATTGGCCGCCTGCGTAAAACTATTAAGTTCTACCACCCTTGTAAAAGCGAGCATAGTGTCAAATCTATCCACTTACATTATCCCGTATAACAAGACAGTGTTTTCATATTTACCACCTTTATCTAATTAATAACTAATAATATACTGTATTCAATTATAAAGAATAATTAATATTTTTAGGAGAAAGGTCATGAGCCAGAAGTTAGCAAATAAAGTCGCTGTTGTTACTGGCGCATCTAAGGGGATTGGTGCTGCCATAGCAAAACATCTAGCTGCAGAAGGCGCGTCTGTCATTGTCAATTATTCGACAAACTTATCCGCCGCTGAAAAAGTAGTGGCTGAAATTTTAAGTCAAGGCGGTAATGCCATTGCAGTTCAAGCTGATGTATCTAAAAAAATAGATATTGATCGATTATTCTCTGCAAGTAAAAGCGCTTATGGCGCTATCGATATTTTAGTCAATAATGCAGGCATTTATAACGCAGCACATATAGAAGAAATTACCGAAGAAAACTTCCATAAGCAAGTCGATCTTAATATGCTGGGGCTGATTCTAACCACGCAAGAAGCCATCAAGCATTTTAATAGCGAAGGTGGAAGTATTATCAATATTAGTTCATTAGTAAGCACTATGGCTCTCCCAGGCCTTGCCGTTTATAACGCCACGAAATCAGCTGTAGATTCAATAACACGTACTTTTTCTAAAGAATTGGCTCCGCGTAACATTCGCGTCAATTCTGTGAATCCTGGCATGGTTGATACAGAAGGCCTTCATAGCTCTAACATGTCAGAACAAAGCCAAAGTGTTGCGGCGATAACACCTTTAGGTCGTATTGGAAAGCCGGACGATATTGCACCAGCAGTCGTATTTTTTGCCTCAAATGACTCATCTTGGATCACGGGTGAAACACTCTTTATAACCGGCGGAATGCGTTAGTAACAAATAAATTATTTAATGATAATCACAAAGGAGTAAACAAAATGATTAACCCAAAATACCAGAAACTTGTATTTGCTTTTTTTATGGCGCTCATCATGTCTTGTTTAATGTCCTTTGTGATTACCACTTTTAACATTGGTTTAAGTAATCAGCTAATTCATTTATGGTTGAAATCATGGGCCTTTGCATTTTTTGTTGCATTTCCTGCCATCACCTTAGTCGCGCCAATTGCGACTAGACTCACCATGCAAGTGACTAAAAAAGCACAGTCCCAAACAAAGCCAAACGAAAATTAGCATTTTTTATATTTAAACTAAAAATAAGGATCCCAAAATGGACTTACAATTAAAAGGCAAAAAAGCACTCGTCAGTGGTTCAACAGCAGGCATTGGTTATTCCATCGCCGTCTCACTAGCCAAAGAAGGTGCACATGTCATTATTAATGGCCGGCAACAAGACTCTGTCGATAAAGCGATAACAACAATTAAAAATGAAACCGGTATTGATGTACAAGGCTTTTCTGGTGATTTAAGTAACGCTCATACCGCCGAATTATTAGTAAAAATGTACCCAGATGTCGATGTTCTGGTCAACAATCTAGGCATTTTTGAGCCCAAAGCATTTGAAGATACGCCCGATGAAGATTGGGAAAGACATTTTAATGTCAATGTGATGAGTGGCGTTCGTTTATCTCGCTTATATTTACCCGCTATGAAAACTAAAAACTGGGGAAGAATCATCTTTATTTCCAGTGAAAGTGGCGTACAGATTCCACCAGAAATGATCCACTATGGTGTCACTAAATCAGCACAGATCGCAGTAGCAAGGGGTTTGGCTGAATCTCTAGTCGGTACAGCCATTACCGTAAATAGCATATTACCAGGACCAACACGTTCACGTGGTGTGGGTGATTTTGTAGAAACAATAGCAAAAGAACAAGGCACGTCAGTGGAAGCTTTTGAACAGGATTTTTTCGAAAAAGTAAGGCCAACATCATTAATAAAACGCTTTGCGACCACTGAAGAAGTCGCGAGTTTAGTCACTTACATCGCAAGTCCACTCGCTTCTGCCACCACTGGTGCCGCATTAAGAGTAGATGGCGGCGTCATAAAAAGTGCATTTTAACTAAATGTCATATGCGTTTAATAATGCCTCTAACTCAATTTATTTACAGGAATGACCATGTCCAAACTTTTTACCCCCTTTACACTTAAAGGCGTCACATTACGAAATCGAATTGCCGTTCCTCCCATGTGTCAGTATATGGCAGATGATGGCATGCCCAATGACTGGCATCTAGCCCATTACACAGAGATTGCGAAAGGAGGCGTTGGCTTACTTATTGTTGAAGCCACAGCAGTATCACCTGACGGTAGAATTACCCCTGGTTGTTTAGGTATATGGAATGATGAACAAGCACTAGAACATGCCAATATTGTAAAAGCCATAAAAAAAGCCGGAGCAGTACCCGGGTTGCAAATCGCCCATGCCGGCCGTAAAGCCAGTGCAAACCGTCCATGGGAAGGCGATGATCATATGACTGAGGATGATCCAAGAGCATGGGAAACAATGGCACCTTCAGCTATTGCATTTGGCGGTGGAATTCTGCCTAAAACGCCTCGTGAAATGACACTTGAAGATATTGAACGCGTTAAAGCAGATTTTGTCTCTGCTGCCAAACGCGCCTTAAACGCTGGCTATGAATGGCTTGAGCTACATTTTGCTCATGGCTATCTAGCACAAAGTTTTTTTTCAAGCCACTCTAACAAACGCACAGATGAATACGGTGGCAATCTAAAAGGCCGTTCTAAATTTTTACTAGAAACCATGGCGGCGGTTAGAAAAGTTTGGCCTGCACACTTACCTTTTACTATGCGTTTTGGTGTACTGGAATTTGATGGTCGAGACGAACAAACACTACGAGAATCGATTGAACTAACCAATCAATTTCGTGAAGGTGGTCTTGATATGATGAGTGTCAGTATTGGCTTTTCAACACCTGATGCTAATATCCCATGGGGGCCAGCTTTTATGGAACCTATTGCTAAAAAGATTAAAGATTCAACACAACTTCCAGTGTCATCTGCTTGGGGTTTTGGTAAACCTGATCTTGCTGAACAGGCTGTTCAAAATGATGCGCTCGATATCGTCATGATCGGCCGTGCACATCTGGAAAACCCACATTGGACATACACTGCTGCAAAAGCATTAGGTATTGAAAAGCCAGCTTTGGTACTGCCAGCACCTTATGCACACTGGTTGGAACGGTATAAAATTTAAACTAACACCCGCTCAACTAAAACATAAGCCATTGATTTAATAAGTCAATGCAATAAATATTTACTCGCCATGTACTGTGATTCGATATAACACATAATCACCGTGTAACTGGAGACAATGCGATACAACTATTTAGGGATAACTAAGTAAACAATAATGCACATCAAAATAAATGAAATACTTTTCCAAAACAAAACAGGGTTTCGTTCCATTAACGGGAGTGCAGTTTTATGTAAAAAAGCTTTATTAGCATGGCTTAAATCAAATACAAATTCAGATAGTTCTTCATAACGTTTATAAGGATTGGGCTGTAATGCCCTTTTCAAGGTGTCATCGATCCATGCAGGAATCTCACGATCCTCGTGAAGTACGGTTTGATAGTAGAGTTTATTTTGTGCTGATTGGGTTCGTGCTTTTGACACATTAATACCATAAGGTAATCGAGCTGATAACATTTGGTAACAAATCACCGCCAAAGAAAATTGATCTGCCAACGTTGTTCCACTTTCACCTAAAAAATATTCTGGCGCCGTATACTGAGCGGTACCTAGAATATGCTCTCGATCCAACGGACTTGAAACCTCGCTTAGCCCCGCCACTTTAGTGGAACCAAAATCAATAATTTTCACCGTACCAGCACTATCGATCATAATATTGTCAGGTCTTAAATCTTGGTGCAACATCTCAAGTCGGTGGAATGCCATTAGCCCTTTGGCAATTTGTACGACAACATCACGCACTGCCACCATACTGGGTTTAGGATTATCTCGCATCCATTGGGTTAAGGTTTGGCCTTCAATATATTCCATTACAATATAGAGATAATTTCGCTGACGAGATTGTATACATGGCTTTAACACATAAGGACTATTGATCCGACGTGCAATCCACTCTTCCATCAGAAAGCGTTCTAAATAAGCAGGATCGCTCTGTAAATCAACGGATGGAGTTTTGATAATGACCAGATCATTAATTTCATTATCTATAGCAAGGTAGACATGGCTGCGATTACTAGCATGCACACTTCTAATAATGGTGTAACCATCAAACACCATTCGCGCTTCTAATACCGGTGGAAACGGTAATGCAGTTAACTGTTGATACAACTCATCAACATTCTGAGTAGGCAATTGATCAATACGGATTATTTGAACAGTAAGATTATCGTCACTCCCTTGCTCAAAAGCTTCCTCGACAATACGTTTGGCCGAATCATCTAAATCATTCTCTTGTTGATTAATTGATTCACTAATAAACTCAGCACTGACAAATTCATACACGCCATCTGTTGCCAGAATAAAAATATCCCCCGGTATTAGAGCCTGTGTTTGATAATCAATATCAAGCTGAGGTGTAGCGCCCATCGCACGACTTAGATGGCTTTCTGTTTCACTACTCCAGCTACGATGATCTTCCGTTAACGGTTCTAAAACGTTATTGCGTAGCCGATAGATCCGAGAATCACCAATATGAAAAAGATGCGCCGTCGTCGATTTAAGGACAATACAGCTTAATGTGCAGACATAGCCTTTATCTTTATTGTAACGGTGCTCACTGCGATGAGATTGCGAATGTAGCCAAGAGTTAGTCGCAATCAAGACTTGTTGAACTGATTTTTTAACCGACCATGCTTCCGAAGTACAATAATAGTCCATCAAGAAGCCTCTTACTGTGGCCTCACTGGCAATTTGGCTTACCTGACTACTGCTGATGCCATCAGCTAAAGCAATCGCAATACCCTTGGAGCTTAACGCAGGTTGTTCAGGGTTATAGACACCATGAAAATCTTGATTAATCGCCTTACGACCCTTATCTGAATACTGTCCAACAGTTATTTTTAATTGGCGAGCCATATAAGTGTCAACTAGTTATGAAAAATCGATTATAAGCTAATAATTATATAGAAAATCGGTATCGTCAATCATTTAGACAAAATCGATAAACGGTACACGCTATTCTTACCAGCTTTTATAAGGTAAGAATTTACCATTCATGGTGACTAACACGCGATCACCTTTTGGATCTTCAATTTTTTCAACATCCATTGAAAAATCAATCGCGCTCATAATTCCATCGCCAAATTTCTCTTGGATAACCGTTTTCAAAGTACTGCCATATACACCAGTAATTTCATGAAAACGATATATAAGGGGATCTGTCGGTATTTGTTGATCCCATGTTTTCACGGGATAGTCTTCAAGTGCACTAGCGACTTCACCATCTAATCCTAAATAATCAACAATCGCTTTCGCTTGTTCTGCTGTCGCACTATTCATTCCCAAACACGCTGATGCCAACCATACTGGAGATAAATATAAATCAGCCCCCATCACTTCCCATGTAAGCGCTTTGCTTGCTTTTGTACTAACAATTACATCTGTCATCGTTTGTTTATTCATCTTAGACCTCTAGATATACTGCTATATAAAAAAGCCTCAACCAATGGCTTCGTTGAGGCTGATATAAATCAATTATTTACGGTTAGGACTTGTTCTTACATGTGTGTAATACAGTGGCAAGGCAACAAATACAAATCCGCCAACCAAATTACCTAATACCGTAGGGATTTCATTCCAAACCAAATAATCCATCACGGTGAAATCACCACCCATAATCATAGAAAATGGGAATAAAAACATATTTACAATCGAATGTTCAAACCCCATGTAAAAGAACAACATAATAGGCATCCACATTGCCATCATTTTACCGCTAGCTGAAGTTGAGATCATGGCCCCCACCACACCCATTGAGACCATCCAGTTACACAACATGCCTCGCATGAAAATAGTAAACCAGCCTTCAATACCATAAGCGGAATAACCCAATGTTCTCGCTTCACCAATATTACTTACTTTAGCAGCAATGGCACCACCATCTGTATGGTAGCCGTAAGTTAAAATGAACGACATCATGAAGGCAACCGTCAAAGCTCCGCCTAAGTTGCCAAGAAAAACTAAAGCCCAGTTTCTCATCACACCACTCATCGTAACGCCAGGCCGTTTATCTAAAAATGCCAGAGGCACCAACATAAATACTCCCGTTAGCAGATCAAACTTCATCAAATACAGCATGATGAAACCGACAGGGAATAATATTGCTCCTAGTAGAGGCGAACCTGTTTGAATAGCAACAGTAATAGCAAACACAGCAGCAAGCGCTAAAGTAGCGCCAGCCATAAACGCACGAATCAAAGTATCTTTAGTGGACATGAATACTTTTGATTCACCGCCGTCGACCATTTTTGTTACGAACTCCGTAGGTTCTAAATAGGACATATTATTTTTCCTTATGTAAGAAGCAAAAAAACCATATCTACACAAGTTAGATACGGCTTCATTACCATTAAAAATTGAATTACTTTCCACGCCATTGCAGAATTCAAGTAGATACCAGCAATCAGTGTGCCATTAATTTTTAAATATTAGAATCAGTTACTTATTAAAAAATATATCATGATTTATTGACTCTCGCACCAAATAGCATCATTAAAATATTCACCCGCACAAATTTGGCTCCACCTCAAATCATGTTTTAGGTATGTTGCCATGATAGCGATGATTAAAAAGGAGGCATCACCTGCCTGAAAATACAGGGTGAAAAACGAACAAAACTTTTTGTCTATGAATGTGGAAGTGTAATGCCCAGTTTGTCATTAAGTTCTAACAGGCTGCCTACCGTTATCATAGGTTCTATACCCCATGGGTCAAAAATAGCCTCTTGAGAACGTTGAACCCAAGCAGCACTCATGCCTGCTGAAATAGCCCCTTGAACATCAAACGGATTACTTGAAATGAGCCAAGCGTCATTTGCAGATGCGTCAGATTCTTTTAGAAAATGGCGATAGACTGCCGGGTTCGGTTTAAAAGTATTAAGATCATCGGTACTAATAACACCAAGAAAGAGCGATCTTATACCAGCCCTTATCAGCAATGTTTCGACATCGTCAGCACGACCATTAGAGAAAGCGTACAGGCGATATCCAGCGTCTTTTAATTGAGTCAGACCCTCAGCTACATCTTTGAATGCAGGAAGCGTACGATAACTGTCTAGTAATGCAGTTCTTTGTTCTTTACTGAGATTTTCTTTGTAAAAAGTACACGTGTAATCAAGTGCATTGCTTGTGCAAACAGAAAAATTCTCGTAATTCTGCATCAGCCCACGACGAAATGTATATTCCAACTGTTTATCTCGCCACGTTTGCGAAAAGGCCTTCGCTTTAGCGCCGACTAATTCCTCTAATTTTGATACAACACCGTGCGTATCAATTAATGTCCCATACACATCAAAAGCAAGCGTTACTGACATAAATCTCTCCTATAATTAGTATAAGTGATGGCTTCTGCGGCACTCACCAGAACAGTGAACCTAGCGCAACGCATTATTAGCAGCAGCTAGTTGAGTCGGGCATTTCTTTTGCATCTTTTAGTATCAGAATACCACCTCGAATGACGATAAATGTAATCATTACTCCCACGCAATCATCATTCATTGACCTCAATACCCAGCCCATTTATTGTAGCTAACGCCTTATCATGGATTCTCTGAGCCTGCTTTTGTAGCATATTCGCTTCAATAGGTCGGCTCTCCCACAATGGATGGAAACAATGCTCTTCTATCAATGCCTCTTGTTCTTCTGATGGTAACGATAGCATCTCAGGATGATTCATTAGCAGCATGCTGAAGTAATCAGCCATCTGGATAACTTTAACGAGAGCCGCTTCGCTCTTGTCGACTTGGGTAGTCGGTGAGTAATTATAATTATGATGATTACTAATAACATTGACTAATTCGTCTGGTAAAGTCCATCTTTTAGCAGCATACCCACCTAATATAGCGTGATTAGTGCCAATGAGTTCATCTTCAGCATTCACAAGTTCTTCAGGAGTAAGCCAATCTTTTTCATCCGGTTTTAATAGGCTATCTGGAATTAGATTTAAAAGAACAAACCGCCCTATATCATGTAATAATCCACAAAGATAAGCATTTTCTGGGATGATATTTAGTTGTGTTGCCATGCTTGCTATAGCTTGTGAGGCGACAGCTACTTGAATCGAATGGAGCCATAAATCACGGTCCGTTTGGCTCGCAGAAGCGAATATTTTTGTGAAAGTAAAAGCAAGTACGATACCTTTTATCTCTTTTGTGCCAATTCTAACAACGGCACGTTGAATTGACATTATTTGAGATACAGGAGCATGTTTAGCCGTGTTAGCAACCTGAATTAAGCGAACAGCAAAAGTGGGATCCTGTTCAGCATACTGCTGTATTTTGTCAAAAAAATTATCATCATCCGTACTGAGCGCTATTAATTCGGATACGACATTAGGAAGTAAAGGCAATGTATCTATAACGGTATCAATTTCTATGACGGACGGTTGTCGTGGATCTTCTGTTACGTTACTCACATTGTTTCCCTAATATATTATCGTTAATGTTGATTTTACAGCTAAATTCAAACTTATCCCAAAATTGAATTCAAGGGGGACATATTTATCAAGGCCGTATAGTTTGACTTGTTAGATGTTTTTTTGCATTTTGACATGTTCAATACCTTGCTCCAAGTAAAACTCACCCATCGCCTCATAAGCTAGTTTTTCATAAAAAATTTTTGCTGTTTTTCGTGCGGACAGTTCTATTATTTTATAGCCTTTTTCTTTCAAAAAAACCTCAATATCCAATATAAGTCCTTTACCGACACCTTTACCTTGAGAAGTAACTTCAACAGCCATTTGTCTTAATTTTACACGCGTACCATTCGCAGCCGCTTTGATCACAACACAACCAATCAGATCATGATTATTAAAACAGCCAAAATGCAGCTGGGTTTCTTCACCCAATGTATCCAACGTTGAAAGCTCTTTACCTAAAGGAACTCTGAGAATATCGGATCTTAATTTTAAGGACGCCGCGTACTCTACTGTATTGTATTTAATTTCTTTCGTATTCATAGGCTGAAATATTAGTAGGTTAATCACCTAACGATCGCGTTAAACTGCACGCCCGATATTGTCGAGGTGACACACCATAATTTTGCTTAAACACGCGACTGAAATGAGCCATATTATTAAAGCCACTTTGCATGGCTAATTCGGTAATCGTTTTATGGCTTAATAAATGATTACTTAAACGACGCTTGGCTAATTCTAATCGTTGTTGTGTTAAAAAACGCATCAACGATGTATCTTCAGTGTTAAATAGATTATTTATGTATCTTATAGATAGGCCGACACCATTTGAGATCAGCTCAGGATTCAAATCACCATTTTCTCCATGCTGATTAATAAACTGTTTTACACGCATTAGTGTCAGAGATTGATGATCAGATAAATGAATCGAGCTTGTATTTAATTGGTTCAGAGATAAAGTCAGCATGTCGAGTATCGGATCTGACATTTCAAGAAATTGTGCTTGTTCCAACACATTAAGTTGGTTAACTGCAGTTTGAATGAAAGATGAAGTCACCGCACCAATGCCAGATTTTGCAGATATTTTTTTTGCCGTAAGTTTGCCTACGTTATAAATACGTTGGTTCAATAACGCTCGTGGAATTGAAATCAGGACTTTAGATGATCTTTGTGGCATGACAATACTATGAGGCTCCGTCGCATCGTACAACGCCATATCGCCAGGCTGCAATGAAACCTCTCGCCCTCCTTGTTCTAACGAGTATTTCCCTGATGTTAAGACAACGGCGAAATAACAATCTTGAATCGCCTTCGTTGGTTCCTTAGTTAAACGTTTTAACTTAAGGGCATTAGAATTAATCGGTGATAAGCGCATGCCATGACGCCATGGATAAATAGCCATTTCATTAAATAATTGAACATCTTTCAGCGGAGAAATATCCACATTGGCATATTCCTTACCAATTATTTCTTTTAACCATTCCTGCCGATGTGATGGTATTTGATCGTCCGTACTAAAGCGTTGCCCACCTAGTCGATTCAAACTCGCCATGTCGTGAGTGTTATTGCGGGATGAATTTATTAAATCAGCTTCGATCATTGTTTATCACCGTTTCAGTCAAGTTATAGCACCATTTGAGCAAGGTATTAGTCATATTATGGCAGCATAATAAGCGCTAAAAAAACTATAAATGAGAAGAGAGAGTATGACACAAAATTCAAAACACTCAGGAAATGTCATCATGTTAAGAGGCGCCTGTTTATGGATCATAATGGCATTGTTATTGGCTTGGACTCTCGTTGGCCTATATAATCATATCGACATTTTAAAAACAATCTTCCCAGGCAGTCCTAGACGGGTATTACAAGCGCATTTAGATTTTTTAATCATGAGCGCATTGATTTTAGGCTTTTACGCGGCCAAAGTCTCGTTGCCCTGGCATGTGCGTTGGGCCATGGTTGTAGGCGCATTTACAAACTCAAGCCTATTTTTAATGTATGCCCTGTTTCCAAGTTTAGATCCATTACATGACACATTCAATCCAATAGGTATGGGGCCAAGCATTTTTAACATCTATTTATATATCAGCTTGCTGATGACGAGTTATGGCTTTGGTAAAGCAGCTGTGCTGATATTTAAATCAACCTTTAATGAAAATAACTAAATCGTTTTTAATATGACATTATTTGATTACCAGTTAGCACAACCTATGATGCTTTTGCTATTGCCTTTATTACTATTACCTTGGTTTAGCCGTACTCAAGTTAAAACGATAGCACACACAAATTTCATACCTGTAGATCCGCTATCAAATTTAATTGGCTACACGCTTAAGTCACTCGTATCCTTTGTACTCCTTTGTTTAATTCTATCTCTTACAGGACCATATATTCCTGAGAAGACAGTCCAACGCGTAGGTAGTGGAGCTGAAATAGTAATGTTAGTGGATCGCAGCAGAAGCATGGATGATCCTTTTTTATCACGGAAAGAGCTAACAACATCAAGTCGCTCAGTAGCCCAAGAAAATAGTAAACGCCGCACTGCCAACAGATATTTACTGGAGTTTGTGAATAAACGTCCCGACGATCGCTTTGGCTTTATCTTATTTAGCAATAAAGCACTGGACGTCCTGCCTTTGACCTATCACAAAGACACCATTCGAGCCGTTATTAAGGCCAGTTCTTTAGGTAGAGGTTTGTCTGAAACCTATATCGCTAAAGCACTTATTAAAGCTGCAGAAATGTATAGCAAGCAACCTTATCGAGGTTCTCGTACAGTGTTATTAGTCTCCGATGGTGGACAGCAAATGACCACCGAGGAGCAGCAGACGATCGCAAAGCTATACCGACAAGAAAACTTAAGCATATATTGGATCTATATGGGAGAAATAACAGGTTTAGCATCAAATAATCAAGATATTGAAAACGTGTGGTCTATTGATCGACCAGAAAGAAAGCTGCATGCTTTTTTTGAATCGCTTAATATTCCATACCATGTTTTTGAAACTGATTCGGTAGCCAGCTTTTCTGCTACGATGGATACGATAGATAAGCAACAACACCAACCCTTAATGGTAGAAGAGTTGATTCCTCAAGAGTCCAAAACGGCCCCCTTTTTATGGGCTGCTATGCTCACTATGTTGTTATTATTGATGGCTCAACTTTACACCGTATGGGGTGTTAGAAAAGCACATAAGATGATTTAGTTTTCTGTTTAATTTATCAGTAACGTTCTAAACAACAGACAAAAAAAAGCCACCCATTTGAGGTGGCTTTAATATTTATGCCTTAGCTAATTTATTGCATAGCGGACACTTAGGCAACATTAAGCACACTTTTACGACGTAAACCTAAGAAACCTAATAGCGCAGGTGCGAACAAGAACAATGCCGCAGGTACTGGTACGGCTGAAACGTTATTACCAAAAACTTGAACTTCAGCTAATTGCAAATAATTAGTGCCATTTAATTGAATTTTAACGATTTGGCCCAAAACTGAACCAGTGTTAAAAATTTCATGAGTTCCTGCGGCGCCAGAAAAGACTTGTGACCATATTGTTGATAATGCAGCATCAAAAATAGAGACGGTAAAATCAGCTAATCTAGCATCACAACAATCGGTACGATTCCAAAGATCAATCTGATCAATGTTTGACATAGAACCTAAATCAACTTGCCAAGAAGCACCTTGCTCGTTATCTGTATGAGAAACAGAAGAATTCCAGAAAGAACCATCAGTATTGCCGTCGATAGCTCGGCTTGCTGATGCACCACCATCCCAATATCCTGTTGATGACTGACTTGCAGTTCCTGTCAAAGCTAAATTTGCTGCTTGAGCCTGTGTGCCCAACATTAACATTGCTGCTACAAAAAGTATTTTTTTCATTTATATTCCTAAGAAAGGATTCCATTAGTTGTTTTGTGATCAGGCGCACATTTTATCAGGGATAATAAATGTTAGTACAAATATTATTAACATGCTTATGTTGCGTTGAAAATTTAATAGTCACTGCCACGACTACAATAATATATACATAGTATTTATCGATACAGCTTATTTATAGCTTTTCTTTCGTTGTTTTTGACGCCAACGAATAATGCCAGTGACAAATAAGATAATAGGCAATAATCCTGAAATACAGACAATAATTCGTCCTGTTAATCCAAAAGCTTGACCACTATGAAGAGGATGTAACCATCGTAAAAAGGTGTCGCCAACACTATCTTTATAAACATCTCTAATGGCTAATATTTCACCGGTGTATTGATCTAGCCAGACATTAGTTTTAGGGAAGCGTTCACTGGGCTCACCGTGTTGCCTTAGGTTAATTCGATATGATCCCGTTATGCCATCGGGCGTTTCTATCCATTTTACGTTTGCCGTGGGGAATTGTTGTTGAGCAATGTTCACAATGCTATCAAGTGAAAGGCGTTGCCCATCATCGCTCAGTTTTGATTGCGTATTCTCAGGGCTATACAGTATTGATAGTGCTTGTACTGCTGGTTTTACAGGTGGAAAGCCGAGTAAAACACCTGTCGCAACAATGACCACTAAAATGGGCAAACTATAAACACCTGTAAGCTTATGAATGTCATAGATATTTCGTTGCGAGCTAGTATTACGTTTGAAAGAAAAAGCTGTTTTAAGTGTGTGCTGGCTAGGCCACCATAAATAGATGCCGGTACAAAGTGATAGAAATATAAAAATGCCGATGATAGAGAGTGCAATACGGCCATTAGTATCCATCAGCAAGGCAAAATGTAGATCATAAATCCATGTCATGGCAAAATCGCCCCAAAATCGACGACTAACGACTTCGGCAGTGAACGGGTTGACGGAGACTACGAGCGGTGCAAAGGCTAAGTGTTCTGTTTCTGCTGGCTTGTAATAACGTGCAGTGAGCATACTATTTGGATTATTGGGTAGCTCTAACCGCCATGCCTTATCTCGATTAGGTTCTGCTGTTTTAAGTGCTTGAAAGAGGGTTTCGTACGATTGTGTGTGCTGGTTTGGTTTATCGATAATGACGAGTTCAGGATGCAAAAGCTCATCTATTTCTACATAAAAGGATAGTATGCTGCCCGTTATGCCCGTCATAACAAAAAATAAGCCAAAAATCAGGCCTAAACAAAGATGAGTATTAAGCCATAACTTCCGTGTTTTGGCTTTTGATTTAACGTTCTTTGGCATTAATAGTTTACTGTAATAGCACCATAAACAGTTCGACCATCACCTTGTGAATGACGAGTATCTGATCCGCTCCAGTGCCATACATATTCAGAATCTTGATCGGTCAGGTTTTTCACTTGAAGATCAAGACTGACCATTTTAGTCAGTTGATAATCAAAGGCCATGTTTAACCAATAATATTCGCCAAATTGAGCGGTCAGACTATTTGTCTTCTCAACATAATAATCACCTTGAGCGTAGGCCGTTAATGAGGTGCTCAATTTAGGTGTGATTTGATAATTAGCACCAGCACTAAAAATAAAGTCAGGGGTATTGTTTAACTCTTTACCGAGTGTATCTAGGTCATCAGTTCCAGGATTTTCAATAATAGCTTCTTGCCATGAATAAGAGGCCCACACTAATAGAGGATCAGTAACTTGTAAGCTGGCTTGAATATCTATCCCCTTACGCTTAGTTTCACCGACGTTTTCACTATCGCCATTGGCACTGAGTAATATTCTGCGTACTTCATTACTAGCTGTTTGCTCCCAATAAGCAACTCGTCCTTCAAGAGACTCGAACGGTTTAAATTTTAAGCCAATTTCCCAACCATCATTGATTGAAGGTTCAAGTATAGGTTCACCATCGCTGTAATACGCGCCAGCTCCTACGCCGACTTGAAAGGTCCGTCCCCAGTTACCGTAAAGGCTATAACCTTCTATCGGCGTAATAACGGCACTAAATTTTGGCTGCCATATAGCATCATAGTCATTGATCTGTTTAGTTGTGGTATTTAATTTATCAGAAAAATCACCTTTGATAGTATCAACACGTAAAGCCGGCACTAATTCTAGCCACGTTGTCGGTGATACTGAAGCTTGCACAAATGCACCGAAGCTATCTTGTTCAAAATCTTGATTACGTGTTTGAGATTGTCGAATACGATCAATATCTGTATAACGAAGGCTTCTATTTTGCTGGTGTTCGTAGTCAACACCACCCTCCAGCCTTAAGACATCATTTTGACGATAAGTTAAGGTCGAAATAGCGCCATAATGGAATTCATCTTCAACGCGTTCTTGTTGATCTGAGCCAGGTGCAAACTTAACCCAGCGTGATTTATCAAAGGTATTGATATAACTCTTCACTGACCAGAATAATTTATCACTGATATCAACATCTAAGTGGGCACTAAACTGACCAATATCATACTCAGTTCCATCCGTGGCGCCATCTGAGAATGCTTGTTTGGGGTCTGCTCGCGTTTCATTTAGTGTTAAATAACCAGGAGAATCGGCTTCACTTTGATGCCAACGTGCAATGATACCTGCGGTGTAATTAGCATTGTCGGGGGTAACAAACCATTTACCTGCAAAGCTGAATTTGTCCGAATCAGCATGATCTCGATAACCACCTGACTCATGATAATTCATTGAATAATTTTGGCTAAAGGTATCGCTTTCAATGCCTTTAGATACTTGTAAATCATAGGTATCGTAACTACCAGCACCAGTGCGCATTTGGGTATAGTTGCCACCTATACGGGTAAGTATATTGGCATTCCCAGCAATGTTATGCAGGCCATAACGAGGATCATTCGTACCACGCACTAACTCAATTGAATCAATATCGAGCGGAAAAACAGTGTCAATATATTCCATATTGCCCGAGTTAGTATTACTTGGAATGCCATCGATTAATAATTTAACCGCATTAATTTCACCTTCACCATTAAAACCACGAATAGCAAATTCACCTGAAATAGCTCCTTGATTAAAATTCGTTACTGCTACACCAGGGAGCTGAGAAAATAATTCCCAACTATTATCAACATTTTGATTTTCAATCAAATCGCTACCGAGAATATCAACAGATGTCAGCATATCTTGGCTACGCAGAGCACCTGAACTACTCGCACTAACTTCCATTTTTCCTAAGGTAAGATATGAATTAGCATTGCTCTTTTCCGCGGGTATTTCTGCAGAAAAAGTATTAGGCGCAGCCGATAACATTAAAACAACGTTGATTAAGGAAGGTAGTTTTTTCGCTCTCATGTATGAAGCCTTAAATATATGAAATTTTTAGGACTTATTAAACCTGAAAAGCGTATGCAATAAATACGTTATTTGAGACATAACCAAGGGATATCACGTAATTATGATTAATCTAACGACTTAAATAGAGTCGTATGCAGGTCATTTAACATGTTTTACGTCTTTGAGAATTTAAATTGCTTCACGAACAATAAAAACGAAATGACGACGACCGCCATCTTAAGTGAAAAAAAGTCGTTACCTTCATAACGAAGGTAGGAATATCAAGCTTAAGATAGAGTGAGTGCCTTAACGAGCGTATTGGTATATTGATTTACAGTCATCTTATTCTGGCAATACTATATTTAAACTTCCTAACAAATAATAGTAAGATACCACCGTTAAAATACATAGACCTGCAATAAGCACTGTTCGATATTTCAATCCGTGGCTATGATAAGCCTTCCGTTCCTTATGCGATGCCACATCCATCATTTCATCACCAAAATATATTGATAGCAGCGTTCCTGTAGCGCTTAATATTAAGATACTCCAATATGGATAAGGCACCGTCAAAATATGCTTTAATAGCTGAGTTAAAAAGGTTAAATCATATGCATTGGATTTAGTAGCCAACATATAGATATTAAAACCTACTGCTATAAACCATAGCACGACCTGAGTTATTGACATCTTAATACCGAACAATAAGCGAATTGGAAATGCTAAGATAAAACCGCCATCAGCAATCGGCGTACATAGTACAAAAAAACTCCACGTCAACAATGCAACGGCAAAGCCTGTAGATGCATCATACTTCCAGCTCATATATAAAAAATAACTTATAAAAATTAATGCAAGAGCGATGAACTTTAATAATGTTTCTCGGTGTGTTTCATGTTTAACATGAAATTTTTTAGCTTGGGCGGGTATTTTAAACATCTGGTTATAATCTTTAGGCTATTAATGGGCTAGAGTAACGGTTTCATAAACCACTATTATTTTCGATTTATATAGAGACTTGTTCTATTGTCTGTCACAAGCAGTATAAACTCACTTTGGGGCTTAGTCGTAAGCCCACCTCAGATTAAAAACGCTACATTCATCCGTTTATATTTAATAAGTTAATCTAGGTCATAACCGAGAATGGAACATTGGGTGACACTGTGCGAAACGCATACGTAGCACAGGTAAAGGTTACGGTGACAGAGCTAAACGTTTTTATGCATTTGTATCATCGGTTATTTGTTTTGAAAGAATAACGGGCGTTACTTCAATGTCTTTCCTAGATCGCACTCTAATGTTCAATATTTCTACAGCAAATGAGAATGCCATTGCGAAATAAATGTAACTCTTTGGCACATGAACGCCAAAACCCTCGGCCATCAAGGTGAAGCCAATTAACATAAGGAAGGACAACGATAACATCTTAATGGTTGGATTATTATCTACAAAGTTACCTATCGATTCAGCTGCGACTAACATAACCCCAACGGAGATAACGACTGCTATGACCATAATAGTTAAATGATCCACCAAGCCGACAGCCGTTATGACCGAATCAAGAGAAAAAACAATATCCAAAACTGCAATTTGAACTAATACGGATAAAAAGCCAGGAACCTTGTTTGAATGATTAGATTCCACAACCACTTCCAAGCTGTTATGTATTTCATGTGTTGATTTAGCAAGAAGAAAGAGTCCTCCTACTATCAAAATGATATCCCTTCCAGATACTTCACGGCCAACGACGGAGAACAAGGGTTCAACTAAACCCATCACCCAAACAAGACTGAAAAGTAACAATAGTCTACTGAGCATGGCCAGCCCTAACCCAAGTTTTCTAGCCTTATTCCTTTGAGCTTCCGGCAATCTGCCAACAAGAATGGATATAAATATAATATTGTCTATTCCAAGCACAATTTCTAAGGCGATTAATGTAGCTAAAGCAACCCATGCCTCGGGATTCACGACCCATTCAAACATATATTCCACCCATTGTGTCTAACGTGTTGTTAACGGGAAATAAAATTCCCTGTAAGCAGATAGATAACGCGAAAGTCGAGAATGCTTTTTTAGTTATTTTTCCAAGCCATATCGTGACTGATTCAATTTACGATTACAACAAGTTCTCGATTACTTTTTACCGGCGATGACGATAGCAATATTTATTTTCATATTCCCAGCCATTCTCTACCCAATTTGTGGATAAGAAGAAATTCAATATTTTGTGTAACAGGATTATTATCTGGGTCATTGGCGACCAAGTTCCCTTTCTATTAAATACTGTTAGATTATATCAAGCGTTATAGGTTAGGGGATGTAGCATGTATCGCAACAAGTGACAGAGTCATGTCCGTTGGACAGGTATTAGCAAAAGAGGGTTAATGAACCTCTATAATATCTTCAAAAAATGGTACATCTATATTAAGACTAGCAGTGGCGCATGCATGACTCGTCACTCATAGCTGATTTTCGGATTTCTTTTATGTATTTAAAATATAAATCAAGTCTGAGACATTACTTATTTTTGGATCTGACTCAGCTCTCAGAAACAACAGCAGCATCTTCAGCAGACTCTGCTTCTAATTTAGCCCGTTCGGCTTTGCTAATGTATTTTGGCTTAGTTTGTGGCGCCAATTTGGCCTTAGCCTTTTTAATACGAGCCTTTACTATCTCAATCCCTTTTTGACGACGGTTCATGCATGTTTCCCCTATTTGTATGTACTCGCACAATATTAGTACCGAACCTATTGAAGCTAATGAACAAGGCATAATAAAATGCCTTGTTCATTGAGTTATTATATTTTTTATAGCGCTTTGATTATTGAAGCGCGATAGATGCCATTTTCATTGTGCTTTCAAATGATTCTGCACCCGCAATAAATAAACCGTTATGGCAAAACATAGCATCATCAATGCCGGTGACTTCTTGAAGTGCTTTATCGGATAATCCGGCCCATGGTTTAGGAAGTGATTTTCTGTCTTCGAATGAACCTGGTTCAACAGGTACAGTTTGAATTCGCCATTGGCCCGTCTGAGATGGATAAACCACATATAAAGCCTCTTCAGATAAGGCATGAACCGTTCTTTTCCACGGGGTATATTTTTCTAATACAATCACTCTTGGATCTTCAGCATCATTAATCGCTTTAGCCACAATTGCTTTCGCACTAATGCCACCGTTAGCAGAGGCAATGAATCGAGTTAACACGCGCGATGCAAACGCAACAGCCTCATCAAAACAAGTATCAAAATGACTATCTTCTTGCCAAGTTGGATTAAACATTGAAATAGTTTGACTAAGACTAATACCTTGAGAAACACCTTCAACATGACCACAATCTATAGCATCAATCGTTGATACAAGACCCGCATCAACCGCATTAGCTATCTCTTGGCTACCTTGGCATATTTGTAAGCCATATTTCTGCCAAATTAAGCCAAATGAAGAATAGGGAATACCATTTTCACGGCCACCAGCACCACCACGTTGATGATGATCAAAACGCCCTGCCTCAGCATCATATTCACCACCGACATCAATCACAATATCTGCCTTGCCGATCACCGCTAAGTCACGTGTACGTACAAGTTTAAAAGAAGGAAAAATAGTCTTAAGTGCAGCGATACTGAACACATCGTCCGCATGAAAATTACCGTTGTGCGTTGCTATCGTTATATCTGTCATTTATTTAGTGTCATTTTAAAAAGGGATAAGTAGTGCTCGTTAACTATACGGTTTAAAGCGAGTTAATAAGCAAATTGTTTTGGTAGATTATTTACGAAGATAGCTAACAAAACTGATGATTTTAAATAAGAAAAGGTCAAATTATACAGCATTTGATAGTACAGCTACTTACTGTTTAACTATCTAAAATTAATGACAGTGAACAATCCCCGTCGCTTTTTCCATATGACAACACTGACCAGGTGGAGAACTTTTACGACAGCCTCCACCATGCGCTAAAGCCATACCGCTAGCACTTATGAGTATTATTGCGACGATAAAATGCTTCATATCATTTCTCCTTGGATATCTATCTATTTGTCATTTAATATATCAATCGAGATCAGGTACTTAAAGTTTGGATTTTCAATATTTCATCGATGATTTTTAGGTTTTACAGACTTGAAACCCGTTAATCAGTTAGCCTTACCGGCGACACGAAGCCAATAGGTTTAATTGCAAGTACGGAACATCTCAACTGTTCGAGAATAGTCTCTGCCGTATTGCCAATGAGTAGTCCCGATATACCCGTCCGTGCCACTGTTCCCATGATCACAAGATCCGCTTGCAACAGCTTCGCCGTTTCCGGTATTACCGTCGTTGCGGCCCCCTGTTTTAAATGAAAGTGAGGAGAGAGATGGTCGTAAGCCTCTGTTCCTATTTGTTCTTTTAATTGCTGGCGCAAATGATCTAGACCTTTTTGATGATACGAGCGTTCATTATTAATGTAATTTAAAGCTGCCGCACTCGGGTTATCGCTCCATGTTCGTACGGTTATTTCGCCAACGGCATCCCAAGCATGAACTAAATGGAATGCGGCGAACTGGGATAACGCAAGAGAACTGGACAAGTCAAGAATATGTTGGTTAAGCTCTTGCTCCTCGGTGCTAGGCGTGTTCATGTCGAAATCGACAGCCGCCAGTATGCAGTCGTAATTAGGTTTTGCTTCCGGCTTCGTAAGTAATACTGGGCAGGGACATTTGCGTAGCAAATGCATATCGTCACTGCCGAACAGTCTTTCCATGAAATCTGGATTCTCGGCAGCCTTGATAACCAGATCATATCCATTGCGTAGCACACTGCGAATGATTTCTAAAAAACCAGTGCCCATCAGCACATCATATTGAATATCGAGTCGTTGACGAAAAGGTGCGACAAAGGAGTTTAAAGACTGCATATAATCAGCCTTCATTGCGGTCTTCGAATTCGCCGAGATTGGCGTTCTAGCACGTGTAACTACATTCATTATGGTGAGTTTAGCTTGGTTATTCTCGGCCAGTGATACCGCCCGTTCCAAAGTGGGTCCACTCATTTTTTCATTCATTACTACACAAAGAATATTTTTGAATTGCTTCATGTTATTTTCCTCAATCGCAAAGGGTCACTGACACATCCATTAAGGATGTGTCCAATATTGGACCATCTATCAATTACTTGTCCGGTTCTTTTTCGGCTATGGATTTATAATTCCAGTCCCTCACGCCTTGCACTACCGAGTCTATACTATCCGTCGGGACACTCAGTATCTCAAGTGCTGTTGCGCCTAGACGTAGACTCGCTTCAAGTGTTTCAGGAAACGCGTAGGCAGCACCCGCTTCAAGCAGTTGCGAACTTGCTTTCAAATCCCGTGCTCGTGCGATAATCGGCACGTGAGGATATGCTTTACGTATGGACGAAACCGCTCGTAACGCCATGGCAGAATTGTTAATCGTTACGATCACTAAAGAGGCCTGACCAACGTTAATGGTGGTCTGCAACTCGGGTTCAGAAATATCGCCATAGGATACTGAGTTCCCGTCAGCGCGTCCTTGTGCCACCCGCTTAGGGTCTGTGTCGAAGGCAACATTTTCTATTCCACTCGATCGCAGCATTACTGCAACAGCGTGTCCGACACGTCCATAACCGCCAATCACGACATGCTGCGCCATAGAGGCTGATAACTCATCAGGACTACCTAGATTTTCATCGCGCTTCGTTCCTGTTAGCCATGTCGCAATTACGCCGTTGAAACGAATCAGAAAAGCACCCGCAATCATCGAGAAGAGAACTGATGTCATCGCTATCTGGCCCACTTGATCGTCAATAACACTGGCATCAAGCGCAATAAAAATAAGAGCAAAGCCGAACTCTCCCCCTACAGATAAAAGTAAACCGGTACGCCACGCTGACAGTATGTCGATCCCGCTTCTTCGCACCATCGTAACGACAATCAATGTCTTGCTGAGCAAGATGAGCAATACCCCAAGTAACGCCCAATGCCATATTGAAGGGAGAACAGCTGGCTCGAAAAGCATACCAATACCAATGAAGAACAAACCGAGTAGAACATCACGGAAAGGTCGTATGCTTGATTCCATCTGGTGCCGAAACTCTGTCTCGCCTAACATCATCCCGACCAGAAAAGCGCCGAATGCCAAAGACAGACCAAGACTACTTGTTGACCATGCAGCAAGTAATGCCACTAGCAACACTGTCAAAGTAAATGCTTCGGAAGATTGTCTCTCGGTGACGATGCGAAAAAGAGGAGCCAACAACCATCGTCCAGCAAAGAATACTAAGGCAAATGCAGCCACCGCTTTCAAAATTGCCCAGCCAAGATTGGCCGCCAACATATCGGCACCAGCCGCCATACCCAACACAGGGATAATAACTAGAAAAGGCACTGCCGTGACATCTTGAAAAACAGACATCGCAAGTCCAAGTCGACCATGATGACTGTTCTCTTCACCTTGCTCAGCCAATTGACTACCGATAATAGTCGTCGATGATTGAGCAAAGACGGCCCCAATCACGAATGCGGCAGCAACGGGCAATCCAGCCAGCCACACAATTATTCCTACCACAATCGTAGTGAACACCACTTGTGCTGTTCCAAACCCGAAGACTTGATGCCGTAGTGCATGCAGCTGGGGTAATGAAAAATTGAGGCCGATCGTGAACAACAAGAAAACTACGCCGAACTCAGCCAGCGCCCTGAGCTCCGGTATTTGGACAATGGGTCCAAAGGTATGTGGTCCTAGAATAACGCCTACCAGCAAATATCCAAGGCTAGTTGGGATACGCAGACGCAGACACGTAACCACGATCGCTACCGCTACGCCCAGAAGTATAATGATTTGTGCGAGATGCTCCATTACGATTTGGGCTCCTTATGACGACCTAACTGAGTATTAATAACAAGAATATTTTCCTGTTATTTTTGTATTTATACAAACCATAATACCTGAAAGAGTAGATGATCAAGATAAAACGTGGAACGCTAACCCATCATTTAGTCAGCTTTCCTGAAAATAAGGCGTTATTTTCTGTTTTATAAGATCTCGAAAAATAGGAGCGATAAATGAATTAGAAATGGTGAACATCTTTAGTATTTGATTAAAAAAAACCATGTAAATCAAATATCAGGTTAAAAATGAATCCACGCCACTTCACTCGATTTCGCTTCACTTCAATTTTGGCGATGCTAGTAACGGGTATAGAAAACGGATTAACTATAAAACGCTTCAACAGCGCCTTTTACAGTCATCATCAGCGGTTGTCCCCGACGATCCAATGCCTTAAGAGAAGCTATTTTCACCCAACCTTCACTGATGCAATATTCTTCGACATCGGTACGTTCTTTACCGTTCAGGCGAATACCAATGTTGTGCTCAAAAATTTCTGCCACATGGTGTGGACTATTGGGATTAACCGAAAGACGATCCGGTAAAGCGGGTAACGATTTAGTATCGTTCATATTAGTGACCTGAAATAAATAGAATGTGCATTATTGTAGTCAATATAGACCTAGCCCTCAAGAACCACAAAAAGAGAATGGATTTATTTTAAAATTGCATTTCATTAATTTCCTAGATATTGTGCTTTATCATTAGGATTTAATATTAAATGACTTAGAGACAGGTCCTTTTAAGCCGAAAATGTTATTCTTAAATTTTAAAGAATTTAAACTGACAGACACTGCTAAAAATAGGGGAACGGTCAGATAAAATATGAGCTATTACACAATATGCGCTCAGACACTCACGGTTATTTTAAATGACGGCTGTCAGCAGCTAGTTAGGAGATAGTAATGGGATACACTTGGTATGATTTTGTCGGTAACGTGGGGGTGTTTTTGCTGCTCGCTGCTTACTTGCTTTTGCAGCTTAATAAGCTGTCCAGTAACCACCTTAGTTACTCAATCTTAAATGCGATGGGAGCAATATTTATTATCATCTCGTTAATTTATGAGTTTAATCTCTCGGCTTTTGCTATTGAGTTCTTCTGGTTGTTAATTAGTCTAGTTGGTATCGTTAATTACTATAGGGCAAAAGGGTAGCGTTGTTGTTAGATTGAAAAAACTATATAAATCAAAATATCAGGTTAAATATAAATACGACTCCTCTTACTGAGTATTTTAAAATATCAATCGACTCTGACCCCATTGATTTTGAGTCTGACCCCATTGGTTGTAGCTATAGCTTTCACTTGTTCAATTGAGTCTGACCCCATTAGTTCCTCAATGGTTCCTCAAGGTGAGGTATGTAACGCCCCGCTAAACGGCGAGCGTTAGCGAGTCCGGTGTAGGCTGCGTTTTGCAGCCGGAACGAATTTGAGCGGCTTGTTATGCCAACCGAGCTCCATTTGGCAGCTCCATATCAACGGTTGAAAGCACAACAGAACCATCAGGCCGGTGCAACCCAGTGACTAAACATTCAGACATGATGGGTCCAATTTGTTTTGGTGGGAAGTTTACGACTGCCAGCACTTGCTTACCCAACAGCTCTTCTTTGGTGTATAAATCAGTGATCTGCGCACTAGATTTTTTGATACCAAGCTCTTCTCCAAAATCCACTTGTAACTTGTAAGCAGGTCGGCGAGCCTCTGGAAAGTCTTCTATATCGACAATGGTTCCAACGCGGATATCAACCTTTTGAAAGTCGCCCCAATCAATATGTTCCATAATTCACCTTAAGTACTTTGTGTGCATAACTTGTTATTAACGGGAATAAAAATTCCCTGTAATTCTTATGCATATACGGTCAATAATTCCCTGTAAATGCATAATCAAGAGAAAACCGGGAATTATTAATCCAACTATTTTTTCTGCCTTATCCTGGCTGATCCGGTTTCTGATTACAACATGTTATAGACGATTACTTACTCAAACAACTTCTTAAGCTCGGGGATACACGAGCCACAGTTGGTACCTGCTTTGACTTGCTTGCCTATATCTTCAACCGATTTAGCGGCACCACAGCTAATCGCATCTTTGATCGTGTTTTCACCAACACCAAAACAGGCACAGACTAAGGGCCCAACATCAGGTTGATCAGCTCCCGGTTTACCGGCAAGTAGGTTTGAACGTGCTTCATCCGTTAATGGTGATTCGGTGAATAAGTTACTTAACCATGTGCGGGCTGGTAAGTCATGATTAGGCGCTACAAACACGACGGCATCTAATTGATTATTTTTGATGATACCCGCACGGAAACGTTGTGCTTTTAAATCAGCAAATTCTAACCAGTCGCCCTCTTCTGCTTCATCACCTAATTGTTGTTTTGCCCAAGCCGAATACTCTTCAATCTTTGATTCACCGGCTAATTCATAACGCCAGAATTGTTCACCTTTCACACTGACACAATAATCATTATTGCTGAGTTTTAACCGCCTTCTAGACAGTATAAAACCATGCCATACCGCTAGATATGGACTGATTTTGACAGGAGTATGCTTTGATTCTGGTTGACCAGAAATAGGATCAACTGCTGGGTTAACCACGACATCAACACGAGAGTGTGAAGAGTTCTGTTGCGTCCAGTGCATAGGGACAAATATATTGCCTACGCGTTGATTATCAGTAATTTGTACTCGGGCTAACACTGTGCCCCATCGGCTTTCAATCTTGGCTAAATCGCGCGCTTTAACTGACCATTTTTCAGCATCGCTTGGATGAATATCAACAAAGGGTTCAGCAATATGACCATTTAACTTCGCACTTCGAGCAGTGCGGGTCATGGTATGCCATTGGTCGCGTATTCGGCCAGTATTCAATACTAATGGATAGTCATCACTGGTGGTATTAACTGGCGCACGTGGTGTAATGGCAATAAATTTAGCTTTGCCATTGTCGGTAAAGAATTTATTGTCGGTAAATAACCGTGCTGTGCCTTGTGGTTTATCAGCGGTGATAGGCCATTGCACGGGTTCTAGTTGGTCATATTCTTCATCAGTCAAACGAGCTAAACCGCTGATATCAAAATCACGTATACCTTCATTTTCAAAGCCAGATAAGGCGGCATGTTCACGGAAGATCTCGGCACTTGATTGATAATTAAAGTGTTGCTCAAAACCTAAACGTTTAGCAACTTGGCTCATGATCCACCAGTCTTCTTTAGCCTCACCAGGATGAGGTAATACATTTCGTTGCCTTGAAATACGACGCTCTGAGTTGGTGACGGTGCCACATTTTTCACCCCATGCTAATGCCGGTAATACGATATCAGCACAGGCAGTGGTATCCGTAAATGCTTCACAATCTGAAACAACCACTAATTCGCAGTTTCGCAACGCATCACGTACTTTATCGGCATCAGGCATGGTGACAACTGGGTTGGTTGCCATAATCCAAATCGCTTTAATTTTGCCCGTTGCCACATCATTAAACATATCGACGGCTTTAGCACCGGCTGTTGTCGTTAAATTATTTGTTTGCCAAAAACGAGACAATAAATCATGGTGCATGGCATTATCAATATCCATATGAGCGGCTAGTTGGTTTGATAATCCCCCGACTTCTCGCCCGCCCATGGCATTGGGCTGACCGGTAATTGAAAACGGCCCCATTGCAGGCTTACCAATACGACCTGTCGCTAAATGGCAATTGATAATACTGTTTGATTTATCGGTACCCGAAGACGATTGATTGATGCCTTGAGAGTACAAAGTAACTACTTTTTCTGTCTCAGAAAATAGCGTGAAAAATTGTTGAACATCTTGACGATTGAGCTCACAGCTTCGAACAACTTCCGCTATGGTGATGCTTGATTTTTCTGCCGCTATCAAGGCATCAACAAAGCCATCTGTATATTTATCAACAAATTTCCAATCAATATTATTGGTTTCACTTAAATAACTGAATAAACCATTAAATAATGCCGCATCTGAACCAGATTTAAGGGGTAGATGTAAATCGGCAATCTCGCAGGTTGCCGTTTTACGAGGATCAATCACGATAACTTTTAGATTCGGGTTATCTTGTTTAGCCTTAGTAATTCGTTGAAACACAACAGGATGACACCATGCCGTATTAGAACCTTCAATAACGATAAGGTCGGCATTATCTAAGTCTTCATAACTACAAGGAACAGAATCACTGCCAAAGGCACGTTTATAGCCTGCGACGGCTGAAGACATGCATAAACGTGAATTGGTATCGATATTACCACTACCAATAAAACCCTTCATCAGCTTATTGGCAACATAATAATCTTCAGTTAATAATTGGCCTGAGACATAAAAGGCCACCGCATCGGGGCCATGTTCATCAATAATTTTTTTGAAGCCACCAGCAACCGCATTTAAGGCCGTATCCCAAGATGTTTGTTCGCCATGAACCTGAGGATGAAGTAAACGCCCCTCTAGATCGATCGTTTCTGCTAACGCGGAACCTTTTGAGCATAAACGTCCAAAATTCGCTGGGTGGGTTTTGTCGCCCTTAACCGAAAACGTACCCTCTTCATTCTTAGTAGCGATTACGCCACAACCGACACCACAATAGGGACAGGTGGTTGATGTTGTTACCGCATTAATCATAATCGAGCCTCATCAACCTGATGTTGACCAAATAAAATATCTTCTCGAAAGCCCGAAATGTCTTTCTGTTCACCCAATAAAGAAAAATACCAATGACCATCTGTAGTATCGCCATAAAGTAAGATGCCGATAATTTTATTATCTTTCAGCACCAGCTTTTTATAGATATGTTGTGATGGATCTTGATATACCAAGGTTTCAGACAAATCATCACCATTAAAATCGCCGGCTGAAAATAAGTTAATACCCGTGACTTTCAATTTTGTGGCCGTAACTTGTGTCACATAACTGGCAATTCCCATTTCCATTAAATGGTTAGCACATACTTTTGCTTGCTCAAATAAGGGCGCTACTAATCCAAACGTTTGTTTACGATGTTGTACACACTCACCCACCGCATAAATATTAGGGGTGTAGGTTTGTAAGGTATCATCAACTAAAATCCCTCGTTCACATTGAATACCTGATTGTTGTGCGAGTTCGATATTAGGCCGCACACCAATGGCCATAATGACAAGATCGGCATTCACTTCAGATCCCTCTTTAAAGCGTACCTTTTCAACTCTTTTTTTACCTAACAAAGCCGCAGTCTCTGTATTCATCAGAAACTGCATACCTTTAGCTTCTAACTCGGCCCGCATCAAATCTGAGGCCGCTTGATCAAGTTGCTGATTCATTAAGGTATTGCTTCTATGTACAACGACTACATCCATACCTTGCAGCATTAAACCGTTGGCTGCTTCTAACCCCAACAATCCACCACCAATCACAATGGCTTTTTTGTGTTTTTTTGCGGTATCTATCATGACATTAACATCATTAATATCACGAAAACTAATCACACCTTCTAGCTCGACACCTGGAACTTTAAGCATCACCGGTAGAGAGCCTGTGGCTAAAATCAAACGATTATAAGGCGCCGTTGTCCCATCCTGAGTGATGACCTTATGATTGAGCCGATCAATTTTTGTGACTGTTTTGCCAATATGTAAGGTTATATTGTTATCTTGATACCACTGCACGTCATTTATGACAATGTCATCTAGCTCTTTATCACCCGCAAGAACGGGAGACAACATAATCCGATTATAGTTACCATGAGGTTCGGCACCAAAAACAGTTATATCGTATTTATCAGGGGCAAGCTTTAACAGTTCATCAACTGTACGCATACCTGCCATTCCATTACCAATAAGGACTAATTTCTCTTTCATTAATATATAAAACGTTTAATCAATAAGTTCGGGAATATTCATTTTACCTGCAGCCACTAAGACCGCTTCGCCACCAATTCTTAATGTCAGCTCCGCTTGTTTTTTGTGATCCATTTCAATATTAATCACACTCCGTCTATTTTTATCATCACCGCGATCAACCGAATACGTATGAGTACCTTGCTGAGTAAAATCATGAGAACACAAGTACGATGCAAAGGCAGGCATTGCACTACCAACGGGTGGATCTTCATGAATACCGATATTTGGACCTAATAATCGGGCGTTAAAGTTAGAATCCATATACGGTGTTTTAGGTGAAAATAACAATACTTCTAAGGCGGCTGTTTGTGGCGCAGCCGATTTATTCCAAGACGCATAATTGAACCGTGCTTTTCTTACTGTTTCATAATTCCACACCGGCACGATCAAATACGGAAAACCACATGATACTAAGCGTGTTGAGTATTTTTTATTATCAATATCTTCTGGCTTAATCGATAAAAAATCAGCCAACTCAAGATCTGATGGCGCATAACGATCAATTATTGATGATACTTTTCGTGAAAACTGTACAAACGTGGGTTCACCATCTTTTGATGACAAATTAACCTCGATTTCACCCGTATTCTGAGTAAAGGTGAGAGAGGTAACGCCTTCAACTAGTTCAATATCACCACTTACACCTAAAACAAAAGCCGTCGCAATAATAGGATGTCCGGCAAAGTCAATTTCAGCTAACGGTGAGAAAATACGCATTCTACGGGATGTTATCCCTTTGTTTGGGTTAGAAACAAACACGGTTTCAGACAAGTTCATTTCACTGGCAATCAATCCCATTTGCTTATCAGTTAAATCATCCGCATGAGGAAAGACAGCTATTTGTGCACCCGCAAAGATCTGTTTAGTAAACACATCGGCAATATAATAATCAAGAATCATTGATCTGCTCCATTAAGGTTTACTTTCACTCTGTCGCCTTCTATGCGAATACCATAACTAGCAACATTTACATTTTCGTCTTCAAAACAGACTCCTGTCTTAAGACTGAAATGCTGTTTATATAACGGTGAAGATACCATCGGTTCACCCTTAATATCACCAATCATTCCTCGTGAGAGTACATGGACTTTACCAAATGGATCATAATTATTAACGGCATAAATTGAATTATCCTCCATATAAAATATGGCTACTTGTTCACCTTCAACCAAAGCGCATACGCCTGAATTTTTCTGCAAGTCATCGACACTGCACACGTCTATCCACTTGCTCATTATGCAATCTCCGCTTTTAATAATTCACGTTCTTCTATATTGGCTGGACGTACTTGTCCTCGTTCTTCGACAAAAATAATATTTTCATCATGTTTATCACTATTAACAAAGTGACGGAAACGTTTAACCTTACTTTCATCAGCAATGGTTGTTTTCCATTCACATTGGTAGGTATCAACGACGCGTTGCATTTGCATTTCAAGCTGTTCACAAATAGCGAGTTTGTCATCAATCACGATCGATTTAAGGTAATCCAATCCACCTTCCATATTCTCCATCCATACTGATGTCCGCTGCATTCTATCGGCAGTTTGAACATAGAAAGTAAGCACACGATCAATATATTTAATTAAGGTTTCTTTATCTAAGTTAGTCGCAAACAAATCACCGTGACGTGGTTTCATTCCCCCATTACCACAGACATATAAGTTCCAACCACCTTCGACTGCGATGATACCAATATCTTTACTTTGTGCTTCAGCACATTCACGGGTACAGCCGGACACAGCAAACTTAATTTTATGCGGTGAACGCAAACCTTTGTAACGGTTTTCAAGTTCAACCGCTAAACCCACGCTGTCAGCCACTCCATAACGGCACCATGTACTACCCACACAGGATTTAACAGTACGTAACGATTTACCATAAGCATGACCACTTTCAAAACCAGCATCGATCAATTCTTGCCAAATCAATGGCAATTGATCTACACGAGCACCAAACATATCAACCCGTTGTCCACCGGTAACTTTGGTATAAAGCCCATATTTTTTAGCAATTTGTCCGATGGCTATTAAACCTTCAGGCGAAACCTCGCCGCCGGTCATTCGTGGTACAACGGAGTATGTGCCATCTTTTTGCATATTGGCTAAGAAGGTATCGTTAGTATCTTGCAGGCCGAGGTGGTCTTCTTTAAGTACATATTCATTCCAGTACGATGCCAAGATATTACCAATGGTTTGTTTGCAGATCTCACAACCGCTACCAGAGCCATGCTTAGTCATTAATTCACTAAAGGTTTTAATTTCTTCAACCTTGATCAGGTTATATAAGTCCTGACGGGTATAGGCGAAATGTTCACAAATATCCGTGTTCACTTCAAAACCTGCTTTTTCTAATTCACAATCTAATACCGATTTTAATAATGCCACACAGCCACCACAACCTGTACCTGCTTTTGTGTCCGTTTTTAATCCACCTAATGTTGTACAGCCCCCAGCAATCGAAGAACAAATATCACCCTTAGTGACATCAAAACAAGAACAGATTTGAGCGGCGGCCGGCAAAGCATCAGGACCTAATCCAACCGAAGCATCTGAACGTGCTGGCAGAATTAAGGAGTCAGGGTTACTGGGTAAATCAATCGCATTAAGGAAATATTGTGAGAGTATGGGGTAACCCGATGCATCGCCCACTAATACAGCCCCAAGCAGTAATTTATTGTTTTTACTGACGACAAGACGTTTATAGATACCTTCCACACCATTTTGATAGGTATAAACCAGTGAGCCTGGAGCAGAAGCATGTGGGTCGCCTATGCTTGCCACATCAACACCATTTAGTTTCAACTTGGTACTCATGTCAGCACCTGTAAAAAATGCATCGCCACCAGCAAGTTGATTAACAACGGTACGCGCCATAGCATAACCTGGCGCCACTAATCCGAATGTTTGATCATTCCATGAGGCACATTCGCCAATCGCGTAAATATCTTGGTCTGATGTCAGGCAGTGATCATCAATAATGACGCCGCCACGATTTGCTATTTTTAAACCAGATTGTGACGCAAGATCATCGCGAGGCCGAATACCTGCGGAGTATAGAACCAAATCTGTTTCTAATTCTGTGCCATCAGAAAATACCATTTTGTGTTTACATTCGTCACCATCGATAATTTTTATCGTATTCTTATCGACGAGAACTGAAACACCCAAGTCTTCAATTTTTTGTTTTAATAAACCAGCGCCGCCATCATCTAATTGTGCAGACATAAGGCGTGGACCAAATTGCACAACATGCGTGACTAAGTTTAAATCTTGTAAAGCCTTTGCTGCTTCAAGACCTAACAAACCACCTCCTACTACAGCCCCTACTTTAGATGTTTTGGCTGCAAGCAACATATCATCAAGATCATCAATCGTACGATAAGCAATGCAGTTTTCGCGATCATTACCTGGAATTGGAGGTATAAAAGCACTAGAACCCGTAGCTAAAACTAATTTATCGTAAGCGATAACCTTACCTTTTTCAGAGGTAACGGTTTTGTTAGCGCGATCAATTACCGTCGCTTTATCGCCTAAATGAATCGTGATGTCATTATTTTCAAAGAAACCTGCTTCTACTAATGATAATTCAGCAGCCGTCTTACCAGAGAAATATTCACTAAGGTGCACGCGATCATAAGCAGGAATTGGTTCTTCACAGAAAGTGATGACATCATAATTATCTTTAATGTCACTGGCCATCAAACTCACTAAAAAGTTTTGACCGACCATTCCGTTACCAATTACAACTAATGTTTGTTTGTTACTCATGCAAGCCTCAAATAATTTTATTAACTTATTCGAGTTTATAAGCACACATCATGCCGAACTATATAGCTATTTGATAGCTATATAGTTTACATGGAAAACAAGACTTAATATTAAGAGAAACATCCTGCTTTCGCACCGTTATGGTGCGTTAAAAAGCAGCTTTGGTGCACACTTTAATACGGCAAATCTCTGTGTATTTGTTTCAGCCATCATGACTTAATTATTCATGTACTTTTTCTCTGAATAAAAGGCATTATTTATCAGACCCGTTATAGAAAGAAATAAAAAAAATCAGTGATTTTACGAGGTAAAATTCACATTACGGTTCGAGTAAATTATCCACCAGCAGCTGAACTGATCGTTGTTGTCTAAAATCATTTACCGCTAGACGATAGCGAAGAAGTGCCTTTCCACCTTTTGTTAACCAGCTGGGTTGTAGCTGGCGAAAGGCCATGGCGGTAACAAGTTGTCCATTTCCAGTATCGACGGTTAGCCGTAAATGATCCTGTTGTTGGCCAACGGCTCTTATCTCAGTCACGGTAAAGTTACCGTGAAACTGTGGTTCGGCAAAACACTGACCCCATGGCGCGACAGTTGGCAACAACTCAGCAAGTTGTAATGAAATATCATTGGGAGGCAGCTCCCCATCTGATAATAATTCTGCATGCAATACCGCAGGATCAACTGTTTGTTGTAATGCCGATAAAAATAATTGTTCAAATTTAGGCAAATCTTTCATCGCAAGCGTTAAACCTGCCGCCATGGCATGACCACCAAATCGCGTTAACATTCCTGCTGGAGCCTGATTAGCAACCAGTGCCAATACATCACGAATATGCACACCAGGAATTGAACGTGCCGAGCCTTTCACTTCTCCTCCATTGCCTGGAGCAAAAGCAATCACGGGACGATGTTGACGTTCTTTAATTCGAGAGGCGAGTAAACCAATAACACCTTGATGCCATTGTTCATCATACAAGCAATAACCTAATGGAGGTTCACGCTGATCGAACGATATACTGTTTAACATCGTTAGCGCATCAGCTTGCATATCTTGTTCTACAACACGTCGTTGTATATTGATGTCATCTAATACATGCGCAGCAGACAATGCCTCCGTTGGATTGTTCATGAGTAATGTTTCAATGCCCATACCCATATCTTCTAATCGGCCCGCCGCATTTAAACGCGGAGCAATTGAAAATCCCATATCCTGTGATGCTAACGTTCGCAGATCGCGGCCTGATACTTCAATCAGGGCATTAATACCCGCACATGCTCTACCCGCCCGAATTCTTGCCAGTCCCAAATTAACTAAGGTTCTATTGAGCTTATCCAAAGGCACAACATCGGCCACCGTACCAAGTGCAACCAGATCTAATAGACTGTTTAATTTGGGCTCTTCGATGTGTTGCTGCTCAAACCAATTTTGGGCACGTAAATATTGTCGTAAACCAAGTAACAGATAAAAACACACACCCACTCCCGCCATGTTTTTACTCGGAAATTCATCGCCATGCTGATTGGGGTTAATAATCGCATCAGCCTTAGGCAACGTGTCACCCGGTAGATGATGATCTGTTATTAACACCTTCATGCCTCGAGCATGTGCCGCTTCAACCCCAGCAATACTGGCGATGCCGTTATCAACCGTCAGCAATAAGTCTGGCTGTTGTTGCTCTGGTACTTCTGCTAATAATTCTGGTGTCAGTCCATAACCATGAACAAACCGATTGGGTACAATGTAATTCAGATGTTGAGCGCCCATGGCTTGTAAGCCTCGGATCGCAACGGCGCAACTAGTTGCACCATCGGTATCAAAGTCAGCAACGATCATTATGCGTTGTTGCGCCATTACTGCTTTAGCCAACAATAACACCGCCGCTTCCATACCCAACATTAATGATGGTTTAGGTAGTTCACTAAGCGAATAACTTAAGTCTGCTTCAGCCTGAATGCCTCGCGCCGCCATCACGCGCCGTATACTATCAGGCCATGTTTGAGGTAACTTTTCCCATCCCAAAGCATCACGTTGCACTATTTTTTCATTCATGATTTCCAGAATTTCCAAACGTCGAAGGGGGTTAAAACATACTGACCATGATCAGGAATTTGCAGAGTGAGTTTTGATATTTTTAGTTTTTTTAACTGCTGCCAAAGTGTTTGTAGACTATTGTCGTTGAATTGCTCTAGCTGCTGTTGCCAGTCTGCTTCCAGATCAAGTTCGTCTAACACCCATAAATGTTTGCCCGTATTTGATGAACTCGATAAGCGGCCAGACCAATCGACCTTATCATTCAACTTAATACCTGATTGTTCAGTTAATTGATTAAGTAGTTGGCCATTACCTTGTACCAGTGTCCAGACATCTTTTTGAGCGAGAAAGGTACCCGCTCCCCAGAACCACACACTATTTATCGGTAATTTACCTGCAGCAATCCGCTGTTGGTTAATGTCTGCATCATAGAGCTGCATTTGGATTTCATTCCATAAGCGTATCCACGGGCGTTGATCAGCACCTTGGGGCAAATGATTATCGACACCCTTGCCGTTTACTTCAGGTAAGGCACTAAAGCTTAGTTTAGGTATGTCAGCTAATGTTAATAACCAACTATCTGATTGTAATGGAAGTAATTGACCGCTAAATTCTTCCAATAGCGGTTGAATTTCAGCGATCAAAGCAGTACTTTCTTGTTCTGTGATATCCAAATTATCTGCAAACAATAACAAGCGATCACGATCAGGATGTAAATAACAAGGATCCGCTTTTAGTGAGGGCTGTGTAGGATTAATTAAACTGACAACAGGTAAATCAGGATCCGTGATGGGTGTTTGGCTAAAGTGATTAAATAATAAACGTGATAAGCCCGTCGTATCTGAGGAAAAATGTGATTTTTTAATTATTTTGGCTAAAACCGACGGAATGCTACCCGCATTAATCTGTTGTCCGACAATTCTGGCCAGTCCCGGCAAGATAATGGTTAACTCAGTCTTAGCCACTCTTTTATTTAAGCGCTTGGCGAACAAAAGGTATGGTTAACCTGCGTTTTGCAGCCATCGACGCTTTATCAAGATCGCGTAGTAAATCCATCAATACATGAATATCTCGACTGTGATGGCGTAATAGATATTGTGCAACTTCATTGGACAAATCAAGGCCACGAACTTGTGCTTGGACAATTAAAGCTTGTTGTTTAGCTTCATCATCTAAAATTTCTAATTGATAAACTAAACCTGTTGCCAAACGCGAGCGTAAATCAGCAAGCTGAATTTTGATAGTCGCCGGATTATGACTAGAAGCAATAAGCAATTTACAGCCTGTTTGTTGTAGTCGATTAAAACAATGAAAAATAGCCTCTTCCCATTCGGGTATTCCAACAATAGCCTCTAACTCATCAAGACACAATAAGTCCAATTGTTCTAGTGATTGCAACACTTCAGGTGAACTTGATGTCACTAATTCTGCTAAGGGTAAATAGACTATGCGTTTACCCGATTGCTGAGTCTGAATATTATCTATTATCGCCATTAACAAATGTGATTTACCCGATGCTTTATCACCCCATAAATACAGAAAATCGAGTGTAGTCAGTTCGCAAAAAGCCAGTAATGCTTGTTTTACTTCTGCTTGGCTGAAATAAAAATTATCAAGTCGATACACTTCTTGGGGATTCAAACGCAAGGGTAATTGCGTGGCTGATTTCTGCATTATAAGGTCTTATGAATAAATCTGGCTAGTGAGATAACGCCGATGAGCATAGCGTAAAAGCACCATAATAACAGCTGCAGCTGGCAAGGCTAACAATACACCAGCAAAACCAAATAATTGGCCACCAGCCAATACAGCAAAAATGACTGCAACAGGATGCAAACCGATGCGCTCACCAACAAATCGTGGTGTCAGCACGACGCCCTCCACCACTTGAGCTACACCAAACACCAGTATGACCATTACAATAGGTAACCACTCGTGAAACTGGAAAAAAGCAGCCAGTCCAGCTAAACCGATACCGACAATCAAACCTAAATAAGGCACAAAACTCACCACACCAGCAATGACACCCACCAGCAACGATAGTTCTAAACCTATCATAGCCAAACCGATGGTGTAGATAGTCGATAGTGCAAACATAACCATTAACTGACCTCGAATGAAGGCCGCCAACATATCATCACATTCTAGGGTGAGCTCAATGAACTTTTCCGCATGGCGACGTGGCAATAACTCTCTAAATCGTGCGACGATCAAATCCCAATCACGTAATAAATAAAAGGTCACAACAGGTACTAAAACTAAATTAGCCATCCATTGCAAGACGGCAACTCCAGAGCCTTTAATATAGCTAAATAGTCCGCCAGCAACCTGCCCAACTTCAGACCAATATTTAGTTAAGGCCTCTTTAACTGTATTTATATCGAGCGAACCTACCGGTAAACCGATTGAGTTCAACCAGGGCACTACCGTTGATTGGAAGACAGATAAATAATCCGGCAAACGTTTAAATAGAGCCCCTATTTGAGCCGATAACAACGGTAATATCACCAGTAATAATAATAAAACCACTAAAAATAACACTGCAAAAACGATGGATACCGACAGGGTGCGTGATAATTTTTTAGCTTCCAGCTTATCAACAATAGGGTCAGCCAAATAGGCGAGTAATGCTGACATGAAAAAAGGCATCAGTACGGGGCTGAGTTGATAAAATAACCAGCCGCCTACCACTGCAGTAATCACTACTAATAATTTATTATTATCTGTCATGATGATTCCGAGTTGTCTTCCACGCACGAAGTCCCCACACGCTAAGGTATTCGCTACCACTATAAATGATGCTAGCCACAACAAACCATATCATTATTGTTATCAAATATTGGGCATCAAATAACCAATGTTGTTGAAATATAATCAGCAATACTAAGCCAATCTGTAAGGCTGTATTGATCTTGCTACTCCATAAGGGCAGAAGTTCAAATTTGCCCACTATGTAGTGATAAGCCAATGCACCCGCTACAATCAATACATCGCGGCCTAACACCAGCCATAATAACCAATAAGGGATTAAACCTAACCATGTTAATGTTGCAAAACTAGCGACTAATAACAGTTTATCTGCCAGAGGATCGAGTATTGACCCTAAACGTGATTCCCAATGGTAATGTTTGGCAAGAAAACCATCGAGTGCATCAGAAAATCCAGCCACCGCAAACAGCACTAATGCTGTAAAAAAATCAGCGGCCATCAAAGCCCAAACAACGGGAACAATCAGAATAATTCTTAATAAAGATATCAGATTGGGGATCTGGCTCAGGTTCAAGGTAATAACCGATAATGCATTACAGTAGAATCGACATTATCGTTTTCTTCATCTATAACGTGTTCGATAGCTAATGTGCGTGTAAAGACCGATTTGTCTCCATTGATTTGCATTGTGACGGCAAGTTTGTTGTCCTCTAATGACACCATTTGAAGATCCGAAACATACTGTAAATTAGATAAATAGGCCATAGTGCGTGAATAATCAGCATAATCTCTCACATTATTGATTTCTAAGGTTGATGTCTCATGAGCGTTGCTAGTGACAACTTGGGTGAAATCTCGAGACAAGCTATCCGTAAATTCGTCTACACCTGCTTGTAGACCAGTCGTTACCAGTCCTTTTGACTGCCATTGTTTGATTGCGCCATTGATAGAGGACTCCCAGTCAATTTGAACCTCATTATTAGCTAAGACAGTAAGACGTGCCAATAAAATAATTTTAGCCCCATAACGCTGCGAAGCCTGTTCAATAGAACCAGAAATTCCAGCCCAAAGTTCATCAACACTTATTTGATTTTGCTCTTGTAAATCCATTATCGGCAACAAGATAGGCAGCCCTCGTCGAGTAGCCGCTTGTTCTAATGTTTTGGTATAACGTGTTTCCTCATCATCTGTGGCTAAAATCCGGCGTGTTTGTCCATTGTCGATTGCCAGCCAGACCATTACATCAGGTCGCGATTTAGACCAAATAGGTAAGCCATTATTGATGAGTGCCTGATTGACGGCCGATTCATTAAATTTTAGTACTAAAGCGAGCTGATCAGGCTGCGTTAAATCGTCAGCCATTTCATTCAAACGACGATATTGAGTTTGCTCGATGAGTGAACCAACGCCAGTCAACATTGGCGTCAAATCAGCCGCATCTAACACTACGCGGTCACCCACAACCTTAAGTAAAACCTGACGTAAGATATCGGGGGAAACACGCTCCCGCTCCTGAGCTTGTTGATTAGCGACGGCTAGCTGTGATTGATACAAATCTGCAAGCTCACCAGCAAAACTGCTAGTTGCAAACAATGATAGTACAATTAAAATAATTTTATGCATTGTGGTATTCTATCACGCTGTTTTTATTGGCGTGAATGCCGTTTTATTTATTTAAAGCTTTGCTCGAAAGATCACCGCAAGAAATGCTTCGAGCAATGTTATCCAAATCTCAGGAACTGACATTATGACAAACCCGGCCGACCCCCAAACTTTAGCGACTTCTTCACTGAGCTATCGCGATGCAGGCGTAGATATCGAAGCCGGAAATGCCTTGGTCGATCGCATTAAACCCCATGCTATCAGAACGCGTCGTCCAGGCGTAATGTCTGGTTTAGGTGGTTTTGGCAGTATGTTTGAATTACCACTTGATCGTTATAAACATCCCGTTTTAGTCTCCGGAACGGATGGTGTTGGTACCAAATTGCGTCTAGCAATTGAATCAGGGATCCACAATACCATCGGTATCGATCTTGTTGCCATGTGTGCTAATGACATTATTGTCTTGGGCGCAGAACCATTATTTTTCTTAGATTATTATGCAACGAGTAAACTAGATATTGATATTGCTGAATCAGTTGTTTCCGGCATTGCTGATGGTTGTATCTTAGCGGGTGCCGCATTAGTCGGTGGTGAAACCGCTGAAATGCCAAGTATGTATGAAGATGGCGATTATGATCTTGCTGGATTTTGTGTTGGTATTGTTGAAAAAGACAAAGCAATTGATGGTAGTCAAGTAGCTGTAGGTGACGCCCTTATCGGCATCGCGTCTTCTGGTCCACACTCAAATGGTTATTCACTTATTCGTAAAATTCTTGAGCGCAGTCAAGATGAATTATCAGCACCCTTTGGTGGTAGTACACTAGGTGAACACCTCATGGCACCTACACGAATTTACGTTAAATCATTACTTCAACTTAATGATAATATTAATATTCATGCATTATCTCACATCACGGGTGGTGGTTTATTAGAAAATATTCCACGTGTACTGCCCAACAATATCTGCGCAGTAATTGATGCTACTAGCTGGCAACGACCTGCCGTTTTTGATTGGTTACAAGACCAAGGTAATGTTATCGATGAAGAAATGTACCGCACGTTTAACAACGGTATAGGTATGGTAGTCTGTGTGGATCAAGATGATGTTCAACAAACCTTGTCGCTATTAGCTGAATATGGTGAAACAGCGTATCAAATTGGTCATATTGAACAATCTGACCAAACGGTGCCCCATGTCCTTATTAATAAATAATGGTGAGCATAACCTCTACTATGGCCAATAAAATAACGCGCGTTGTCATCCTAATTTCAGGCCGTGGCAGTAATATGATGTCGATCGTGAACGCTGTTAATGATGGTTCATTGCCCATTAAAATAGTCGCCGTCATTAGTAATCGTCCTGATGCAGCGGGTATCGAATTTGCTCAACAATCGGGTTTTGATACTGCAATAATTGATCATAAAGCCTTCGCATCACGAGAAGGCTTTGACCAAGCCATGGCAAGTAAAATTGATACTTACTCGCCAGACTTGGTTGTTTTAGCGGGTTTTATGCGGATTTTAACCACCGAATTTGTTGAACATTACGCAAATAGGCTGATTAATATACATCCCGCTTTATTACCTAAGTTCAAAGGAATGGACACCCATCAACGTGCCATTGATGCGGGCGAAACAGAGCATGGTGCTAGTGTTCATTTTGTCACTGCTGAACTTGATGCTGGGCCTGTTATTTTACAAGCTAAAGTACCTATTTTAAGCACTGATAATGCGGAAACATTAGCCGCTAGGGTACTTGAACAAGAACATAAGCTTTATCCAGAAGCGATTAACAAACTGGTCACTAACGCGTAATATGTTACGGAAAATAATTACATTACTAATTTTAATGCCTTTGTCTTTAGCGGCACAGGAATTACCAGATTTTTCAGCTAACTATCTGGTTATGTTAAACGGCATGCAAGCAGGTGATTTACAGCAACGCTTATCCACTAAGATTGATGGTTCACGCGAGTTTAATTCGGCGACACAAGCGCAAGGTCTCTTCGCTTTTTTCAAGCCTGATTTAGTCGAAGAAACAAGCACATGGTCGTTAGTTAATAACACCATCCAGCCACAACATTATTTATATCAACGCAGTGGTGGTAAAAAAGACAAATATCTCAAGCTCGATTTCGATTGGCAATCACAACAGCTTTCTATTGACGATAAAAATTATCCTTGGCAGCTCGCTCTGGAACCTCATACTTTAGATAAACTGGTCTACCAACTCGCCTTGATGATGGATCTGAGCAAAGATAAAAACCAATACAACTATCGTATTGCTGATGGTGGAAAAATAAAAACCTACACTATCGATGTCTTAGATGAAGAAATGGTCACCACGCCACTTGGAAAAATAAAGACGATAAAGTTAAAACGACTACGTGATGAAACCAGTAAACGCCAAACCGTATTATGGTGTGCCCCAGCCCTTAATTATTTACCCGTAAAATTAGAACATACTGAAAAAGATGGTACCGTTTTTACCGCTAGTCTTCGTCGTTTGAAGGGCATTTCGACCGTTAATATCTTTACCACAAATCGTGAGGTTAAATCTGGTTTTATACCCCAATAACATTCGTCAAAGGTAAGTCATGACTGAAAAAAAATTCACCATTATTGAAGAAAAAATAAAGTATCAAGGCTTTTTCAGTTTAAAGAGTTACACGCTTAAACATACCTTATACAAGGGGGGATGGAGTCAACCCATCACCCGTGAGTTATTTCAACGTGGTAATTGTGTCGCCGTTTTACTTTATGACCCAGTACGTGATGAAGTAGTGATCATTGAGCAATTTCGAATTGGGGCAATGCAAATGCCCGATGAGCAGGCATGGTTATTAGAAATCGTAGCGGGTGCGATTGAGCCAGGTGAAACTGCCGAAGAAGTCGCCTATCGCGAATCGATCGAAGAAGCGGGTTGTGAAATTCAACAATTGATTAAAATAAATGACTTTTTCACTTCACCTGGCGGCACGTCAGAATTGTTAAGCTTATTTTATGGCAAAGTAGATACAACCCATATTGGTGGCATTCATGGTTTAGATCATGAAGATGAAGATATCTTCGTCACCACCATGAAGTTTGATGAGGTCTATCAACACCTACTTGACGGTAAAATACTGTCCGCTATTCCTATTATCGCCATACAATGGTTATTTATTAACCGACAAAATTTACGCTAAACTAACTAATACTAAATACCGTTGTGACAACATGTTCTCGACCTGCGGGTATGATAGTGAGGCTATCGGTAAATACATTTGCCGTTTCAACACAGACAAAATGTCGATAACTTTCCTCATCCAAATCAGCAAGATTACTAATCGAGGTCGCCCAAGGATTCCACACCACGGTAGTATCACTGCCATAAGATGAAATCGTGATAGTGCGATTAAAACCGCTATCGGTCATTGATATATGTTTGGGAGATTTCTGATAGATCCTATCGATCTCATCAGAAACCATAATATCGTCCGTTTGCTGTTTAATCGTAAACGAATCCAGCTTATCAATATACGGCTTACCATTAAGACCTTTGATTAACACGTTGCTCACATCACTCACCTTAAAATAAGTATGTAAAGCTTGGGTTATGGTAAAGAATTGTTTACCTGTATTTTTTGTTTTTAAGGTTAATTCAAGCTGAGTACCAATAATAAATTGCAGTTCCAAATTAAATTCATAATGCCATAACTCGCGTGTCATCTCGTTATCAGCAGTCGCTAAAGTAACGCTTATCCTTCCATCTTCAAGGGTTTCTGTTGATTTCACTTGCCACTGTTGATTTCGTACAAAACCATGCGGGGGCCGTTCGAAACCCGAGGTATCATCACCAAACCATGGCCAGCAGATCGGCACACCACCTCTAATCGCTTTACCTTCTTGATATATGGCCTTATTGCTTAGAAAAAATAGATCTTCTGCCTGACCATGAGGTTGATATGAAACGATCTGACCCGCATAGGTAGAAATGGTCGCTTTAGCATACTGGTTCGAAATATCGATCATTACAAATCCATTATCCCCCGGACTAAATTCGAGTTGACCTTTAATGCCAAATTGCTGGTTCAATTGAGTATCGTTTTGCACTTTTTGCATATATATTTATTCTAGCTAGATTAGAAATTAAAAAGACGGGCTATAAAAGCCCGCCTTTGTTTTATCATGAAACTTAAACGACTAAGGTTTAATTGTTCAACTACGTAATAGGTAAATGTTGAGCACCGCCTATATTATAAATTTAACGTGTTCAGAGAACCATTTACCATCACCGAAATTGATTAAAACTGTTGCTTAGTGGTGATGACCGCCGTCACCATGTACATGACCATGTGCCAATTCTTCTTCAGTCGCTTCACGGACTTCACGAACGGTTACATCGAAGTTCAAATGAACGCCCGCTAATGGGTGGTTACCATCGACAGTGACCATTTCGTCAGTGATAGCAACAACGGTAACCATTACAGGACCGTCATCAGTTTCTGATTCAAATTGCATACCGACTTCGATGTTTTCAACGCCGCCAAACAATTCTTTCGGCACTTCTTGTGCCATTTCATCATGACGTTCACCATATGCTTTTGCAGGCTCAATGCTCGCTTTAACTTTATCGCCTGCTTGTTTGCCTTCTAATGCTTCTTCAAGACCATCAATGATGTTACCAAAGCCTTGTAAATACGCTAATGGGCCTGCGCCATCAGAAGTATCAATGACTTCGCCTTCATTATTCGTCAAGGTGTAGTCAATTACTACAACGGTATTTTCTGCTACTTTCATTTTAATTTCCTTAAGGATTGAATTTATATTTGCTGAGTTCAGTTCACACTTTTGTACTTTTCTCAACAACGCGATTACATATGGTTTATAACTGAGACCGCATAATCACTACTACTTAGGGCTTCTACACCAACCATCTCGGCCAAATCACAGGTGACTTGAGAGCTCATAATTGCACCCGCCACACCAGTGACAACAAAGTCTGCGGCTTCAAGCCAGCCAAGATGACGTAGTAACATTTCAGCTGACAAAATCAATGACGATGGATTTGCCATGTTTTTACCTGCTAAAGCGGGTGCAGTACCATGGGTTGCTTCAAAAATAGCGATAGAATCTGATAAGTTTGCCCCAGGAGCAATACCAATACCACCAACCTGAGCCGCTAAGGCATCAGAAATATAATCACCATTAAGATTTAATGTCGCCACCACATCATATGCAGAGGGGTGCAACAAGATTTCTTGTAAGAAGGCATCAGCGATACAATCTTTAATGACAATTTCTTTTCCTGTATTTGGATTTTTGAATGATTTCCATTCACCGCCACCTAATGGCAGTGCACCAAATTCTTTAGCTGCAAGTTCATAACCCCAAATTTTGAAGCCACCTTCAGTGAACTTCATGATATTGCCTTTGTGGACTATGGTGACAGAATCACGGTTATTATCAACTGCGTATTGAATGGCTTTACGTACTAGGCGTTCTGTTCCTTCGCGTGAAACAGGTTTAATACCAATACCTGAGGTATCAGGGAAGCGGATTTTAGTCACGCCCATTTCTTCTTGTAAAAATTTGATGATTTTTTTGGCATCAGCGCTTTCCGCTTCCCATTCGATACCAGCATAAATATCTTCTGAATTTTCACGGAAGATAACCATATCGATTTTTTCAGGTGCTTTAACGGGGCTAGGTGTACCCGGATAATAACGAACAGGTCGTTGGCAAAGATAGAGATCAAGTGTTTGGCGCATCGTCACGTTTAATGAGCGCATACCACCACCCACTGGGGTCATGAGAGGACCTTTTATTGAGACAACATAGTCTTTTAGCGCCTGCATAGTCTCTGCTGGTAAATACTGATCTTTACCATAGGTTTTGGTCGCTTTTTCACCCGCATAAACTTCCATCCATGCGATTTTGCGCTCACCTTTATAGGCTTTTTCCACAGCAGCATCAATGACTGAAATCATTGCTGGTGTGATATCAACACCAATACCATCACCTTCAATAAACGGAATGATAGGTTGATTTGGTACATCTAAAGAAAAGTCTGTATTAACACGAATAACACTGCCATTCTCAGGTAGGTTGATATGTTCGAAAGCCATTAAGTAAGGCTCCTGATAATTAAAAACAGCTATTTTAACACTAAGTACGTCTTCAACCCAAAAAATGACGATGCTATTTAAAACAATAATACACGTAGCCAAAGACGATAAGAATCATTGAATAATGCTTAAAACATAAATCAATGTGTAACATTTCGCATTATCATTAGTCATAATGACAGTAAGCAAATCAGGAGATAAATTAATGAATACAGCCTCATGCCCAATCGCCGGCGCAGGTTTAGGGCTCCGCAGAAGCTTCATGAATGAGCTTGATGCTCTTGATCATAACCCCGCTGACTTCCTTGAAGTTGCGCCTGAGAACTGGATGGAAATGGGCGGTCTTTTAGGGAAAAAATTTGCACATTTTGCCGAACGTTATCCAATGATCTGTCACGGCCTGTCTTTATCAATCGGTAGCCCAGCGCCATTAGATGAAGATTTTCTAATCCGTCTGAAAGGTTTCTTCGACAAATATAACATACGATCTTATAGCGAACATTTAAGCTATTGCAGTGATGATGGTCACCTATATGATTTGATGCCAATCCCCTTCACACAAGAAGCCGTTGACCATGTTGCCAAGCGTATTCTACGGGTTCAAGAAATTTTGGAGCGGCCTTTAATCATTGAAAACGTCTCATACTATGCTGCGCCTGGGCAGGAAATGTCTGAGATTGATTTTTTAAATGGTGTACTTGAACAAGCTAATTGTGACTTATTACTGGATGTTAATAATATTTACGTCAACAGTATTAACCACGGTTATGATGCTGCAAGTTATATTAAATCAGTTGCTAGTAAGCGTATTGCATACATACATATCGCAGGTCACTATGATGAAGCAGAAGATCTAAAAGTAGACACCCACGGTGCCGATATCATCGATCCTGTTTGGAAGTTATTAGAACTCACCTATCAACATCACGGTGTTCTTCCAACACTATTAGAACGAGACTTTAATATTCCAACACTTGATACATTACTTAGCGAAGTGGAACAAATTCGTCATTATCAGTCGATTCAGGAACACGCCCATGTCGCAACAGCCTAAAAAACCCAATTTTATTGATACCCAATATCAGTTTACCGCCTTCCTGCGCGATCCTGATAACCAAGCAGTACCAGACAATATAGAACCACGGCGCATGGCAATTTATCGTGAACTTTTTTATAACAATATTGAAGGTTTTATCGCTAATGGCTTTCCCGTTTTAAGACAAATCACCGCAGATGAAGCTTGGCACAACATGATCCGTGACTTCATGATAAAACACCGCTGTAAAACCCCTTTGTTTCATGAAATTGCCCGTGAGTTTATGGCTTATCTTGAAAATGAACGTGATAATGCTAACGACCCTATTTTCATTCAAGAATTAGCGCATTATGAATGGGTAGAATTAGCCTTAAGTGTTTTAGATGATGTTGAGGACAAACCATCGATACTCAATTCAAATCAAGACCATTTAGACGTCCATTTTAAGACATCTCCATTGGCATGGCCTTTAGTTTACAACTACCCAGTACATCAAATTGGACCCGATTTTCAGCCCCCTCAAACAAGCAATAGTCCCGTACATTTACTTGTTTACCGTAACAAACAAGACAACATCACATTTTTAGAATTAAACCCCGTTAGTGCACGTCTTATCAATTTACTTAATGAGGGTTTAACCGGCCAAATGGCAGCTGAACAAATTGCAAGTGAACTTCAACACCCAAACCCACATGTAGTTGTTGATGGTGCGCACGCCTTGATTAATGACTGGTTACAACGTGAAATCTTAATTTTAAATCATTAAAATTTAAGAGCGCCAGTGCTTTTTTGAAGATTCATTACATACTTTGAAGCAAAGCATTAATGGTAATGAACAAAAAGGGGCAGGGAACACCAAGGTATTAACTCGATACTCCCTGCCCCTCTTTGACGAGAAGGTGAACTAGCTAGTTGCTAATTGAACCGCTTCCGCAGATAAACGGGTAATTTCATCCCAATTTTCAGCATCCACTAAGTTTGCTGCACACATCCAAGAACCACCGACACATGCCACATTTGGCAGGCTATAGTAGTCTTTAACATTCTTTTGGTTTACACCGCCCGTTGGACAGAATGTAATTTGTGGAATCGGTGCACCAATTGATTTAAGCATTGGTATACCACCTGCCGCTTCTGCAGGGAAAAACTTCATTGCTGTAATACCTTTTTCTAGCAAACGCATTGCATCACTAGGGTTAGCAATCCCCGGTAACAAAGGCACACCAGTTGCTAAGGCTGCATCAATTAATTTGTCTGTTGTGCCAGGGCTAACAATAAATTGCGCGCCCGCTTCTATAGCTTGATTCAATGTTTCGATATTAATAATCGTACCTGCACCGACAATAGCATCAGGTACTTCTGCTTTAATACGTCGAATAGATTCTAAAGCAGCAGGTGTACGTAAAGTGATTTCTAGTACTTTTAAACCACCTTTAACTAAAGCTTTAGCTAATGGCACAGCATGTTCAACGTTATTAATAACCATCACCGGTACAATTGGTGACATTGTCATAATTTCTTTAATGGTTAAGCTCATTGTATTTTTTCCAAAGTTTTAAATAATTATTTATTCAACGTTAAACATGTTGATAGCACCGGTTTCAGCAGATGAAACACCACGACGGAAGCTATCAAATAATTCTCGTCCCATTCCATAATGATGCTCGACACTACCTTTAATGCATTGGGTACGATTGTTAAATACTTCATCATCAATCAAAATATTTAAATCACCCGTCTGCGTATTTAAATGTAGCATATCACCGGTACGAACACGTGTTAATGGACCACCTATTTCACTTTCTGGGCACATATGAATAGCCGAAGGTATTTTCCCTGAGGCACCAGACATTCGACCATCGGTCACAATCGCTACATGGAAACCTTTATCCTGTAGCACACCTAATAACGGCGTTAATTTGTGTAGTTCAGGCATACCGTTCGCTTTAGGACCTTGGAAACGTAACACTACGATCAGATCTTTTTCCATTTCACCACGTTTGAATGCCGCTACTACCTCATCTTGATCATCAAATACCATTGCGGGTGCTTCTACAATTTGGTGCTCTTCAGATACCGCAGAAATCTTTGACACACCACGGCCTAAATTGCCGTGAATCAAATGCAAGCCGCCTGTGGCAGAGAAAGGTTTATCAAATGTACCGATAACACTAAGGTCTAACGATTGTCCCGGACCTTCTTCCCAAATCAATTTGCCTTCAACTAATTTTGGTTCTTGAGTATAAGTACTCATGCCTTTTGTTGATGCAACAGTCATAATATCTTCGTGCAACAAGCCTTTTGATAACAACTCGCCAATCAATACACCCATGCCACCTGCAGCTTGGAAATGATTGATATCTGCGTCACCATTAGGATAGATTCGCGTAAGTAATGGAATGATCCTACCAATCTTGTCGAAATCGTCCCAGTTGATACTGATCCCTGCGGCACGAGCAATAGCCACCAAATGCATGGTATGGTTAGTTGAACCACCTGTTGCCATTAAACCTATCATGGCATTCACGATCGCTTTTTCATCAATCATGTAACCCACTGGTCGGAAATCATCGCCCATCGCCGTGAATTTTAATACTTGCTCGGTAGCACTCACGGTCAATGCATCACGTAAAGGCGTGTTAGGGTTAACAAATGAGCTACCCGGTAAATGTAGCCCCATCATTTCAACCATCATTTGATTGCTATTGGCCGTTCCGTAGAATGTACATGTTCCAGGACTATGATAAGACTCAGATTCAGCTTTTAATAAGGCATCTCGACCCACTTTACCTTCAGCATAAAGCTGCCGAATACGCACTTTTTCTTTGTTGGGTAGCCCACTTGGCATTGGACCGCCAGGTACGAAAATCGCTGGCAAGTGACCAAAGCTCAATGCTGAGATCAATAAACCTGGCACAATTTTGTCACAAATACCTAAAAACAAAGCCCCATCAAACATGTTATGACTTAAGCCAATAGCTGATGCCATAGCAATAACATCACGACTAAATAACGATAATTCCATACCAGGCTGGCCTTGTGTCACACCATCACACATAGCCGGTACTCCACCCGCAAATTGTGCAACACCGCCAGCTAAAAGTGCCGCTCTTTTGATTAAATCTGGGTAGTTTTTATAGGGTTGATGAGCTGACAACATATCGTTATAAGCAGAAATGATACCGATATTCGCTTTTACATTGGCAGATAAATCCGCTTTTTCACCGGCAGCACTAGCAGCAAAAGCATGAACCAAATTACCACATTCTAATTGAGCCCGGTGAGGCCCAACTTCGACTGCAGCATCAATCCGTGCTAGATAGGCCGCACGACCAACGCGGCTCCGTTCAATTATATCGTTAGTAACTGCTTCTAATACTGGATGAACCATAGGTACCTTCCCTCTCTGTTCTTTGCTTGATTTAAACAAGCAAAATGCTCGTTATTTGAGATTTAACAAAAGCTAAACCTGCTATAAATTTCTAAATTCACCAGACATTCTAACTCGAATAGGCTTTTTTCGCACAACTAGCGAGTCGAAATTATCAGTTTTAACTAACAGCAACATACATCAACCATGACAAAGTAAGATAACTTGCGGCGCTGTTACTATCGCTAGAAATGAGGTGATTATCCATGATTCAGATTTCACGTAATCACTTGTTCTAAGAATAATCATAGCTATCACTCAATCTGCCTGACGTAGGTATAACCGCGTTACAAGCTAATACGCCGACAAAAATAGCCTATGTACTAGGCCTAACCATATTTTATCCATTAAGTTGCGAATAGCGTATATTAATTCTAGTTAAGAATGTCCTCCGGCTAATAAAATCAGCAACAGATACGTCAACCATAAATAGTTGTTTGGGCTGAGATTATCGAGATAATTTACTATCACAACAGCTTGGTGGCTTACTTAGTCTGCGACCACAGCAGATGGCATATAAATTTTTACAAAAGTTTAATGTATGATCGCACATCATATTTACACTTACTCTATATAGTTAAACCATACATTTAGGTAGAAAAATTATAATGATTGAAGGAAAACCACTACGTACCGTACGTAGCTTTGTACGCCGTGAAGGTCGTTTAACTCCAGGGCAACAACGCGCTATTGATGAACTTTGGCCGCAATTTGCCATTGATGAGGTCGACTCATTCATTGATCTTAATCAACTTTTTGGTCGTGATGCACCGAAAGTATTAGAAATAGGCTTTGGTAATGGCGCTACGCTGGCACAAATGGCTGCTGAACAACCTGAACAAGACTTTTTAGGTGTTGAAGTGCATAAGCCGGGTGTAGGTCAATTACTTAAGGCGATTGATCAACAAGGTCTAACTAATTTACGTGTTGCTTGCACTGATGCAGTCGAATTACTGAGTCATCGCATTGCTGATAATGCATTAGATCGTGTACAACTCTATTTCCCTGATCCTTGGCATAAAAAACGTCATCACAAACGACGTATCATTCAACCTGCATTTGTCGATATTTTAGCCGCTAAAATAAAATCAGGTGGTCATTTGCATATGGCGACGGATTGGCAACATTATGCTGAACAGATGTTAGAAGATTTATCTAACAGTAACGAGTTTATAAATTGCGCTGATACCACAGGATATATCCCTCGCCCAGATTATCGTCCTCTCACCAAATTCGAACAACGCGGTCATAAATTAGGGCATGGCGTATGGGATCTTTTATTTAAACGCCGTTAAGCATCTTAATAAAACTTGCACCATTTAGATGCTTGAGCTAGTTTTCATTATCAATAACTATAATATGAAGAGGTAAGCTGCGCATGACACAGCACTATAAATTAAAACTCGGCAGTTTTTTAATCGCCTCAACACTTAGCTCCGTGAGCTATGCCGCTGGTTTTGCTATTATTGAACAAAGTGTCACAGGGTTAGGCCGTGCTTTTGCAGGTAGTGCCGCAGTAGCTGAAGATGCAAGCACCATATTTTTTAATCCGGCGGGGTTAACTTATTTATCGCATTCTGAATTTGCTTCAGGCCTAAACTTCATCAAACCTGAAAGTGACTTTAATAATGACGGTTCGACGCTTCCTTCTGCACTAGGTGGTTCAGCAATAACAGGAAGTGGAGATGATGGCGGCAAACTTGCCATTGTTCCTAATATGTATTATGCCCATCGACTTAATGACCGCATGGTTGCCGGGGTCGGCATTAATGCGCCTTTTGGCCTAGTGACTGAATATGAGGATGACTGGGTCGGCCGTTATCATGCTATTAAATCAGATTTAAAAACGGTTAATATCAATCCATCATTTGCATTTCAAACAACGGAAAAATTGTCATTAGGTTTTGGACTCAATCTACAATATATTGATCTTACACTTACACAAGCGGTTGATTTTGGGGCTGTTTGTGCTTCAAAAGCAGCAAATGGAAGTCCTATCAGTCCCCTAGCTGCAACATGTGCAGCCCCCCAATCTTATGACGGTAAGGCAAACGTCAGTGCTGATGATTGGAGCTGGGGCTATAATCTTGGTTTAATATTTCAAGCAACCGACGCAACGCGTATTGCCCTAGCATATCGTTCAAAAATATCTCATCACTTACACGGAAAGGGTACATTTGCCATACCCGACAATAGCGCAGTACAAATTGTCGCAAATGACGAAGGGTTTGCTAACGGTGATCTCGATGGGAAAGTGACCTTACCAGAATCAGCTTCTTTTGCTATTCACCATCAAATCAATGCAAAATGGGCTGTTATGGGTGATGCCAGCTGGACACGCTGGAGTCGCTTCCAAGCATTAACCATTAATTCAACCGACTCGACACGTCTCAATAGTAGCAAGGATGAAAAATGGGACAATAATATGCGTTATGGTTTAGGGCTTACCTATATACATAATGAAACTTGGACATTCCGCAGTGGTGTTGCTTATGACCAAACGCCTGTTTCCGATTTATATCGAACACCACGAATTCCAGATGAAGATCGCATATGGTTCTCAGTGGGTACCAGCTATAAATATTCAGAAAATATGACGCTCGATGCAGGCTATACCCATCTCTTTGTCAGCGAACCATCAATGAATGACACTGATAGTTCTGGTTATACATTAGCGGGTGAAAGCAATGCGAGTGTAGATATTTTAGGCATTCAAATGCGTTGGTTATTCTTGTAACGCTATGGTTTATCCGATGACTGGCGCGACGCTCAACGATTCCATGCCATCAGAGAATGCGATGGCTGGTACCATGACTATGACAGCGCTCACTGATGCTATATCACCAGAACAAGCTGGAACGCTCTACGGCTTATTCCAAGAACGGTTAAAACGTAGCCCTCAACATACGGCCTACCGTAGCTATTCTAATTCACGAAAACAGTGGTATGACATTACTTGGCAAGAAGTAGCAATACAGGTTGCACGCTGGCAGAATGCCTTGGCTAAGGAAGCGCTAGCGCCTGGTGATCGCGTTGCAATAAACCTTAAAAACTGTGAAGAATGGGTGTTTTTTGACCAAGCAGCAATGGGCTTAGGGCTAGTTGTGGTTCCTTTGTATCCTGATGATCGTCCCGATAGTGTTGCATATATTTTGGAGGATGCTGATGTTAAGTTACTCTTCCTACAAAATGCAGCTCAGTGGAAACGCTTAGCACCATCGATAACAGAAGCGCATCATCTTCAACGTATCATTATTAATAACTTTGAAAATGATGTTTTATCAGCCCCTGCTATCTATGCAGAAACTTGGTTGCCCCACAATGGTGGAGAGATGCGTAACAGCACTGCAACTCCTCATCAACTAGCTTCGATCATTTACACTTCGGGTACAACTGGCCGCCCCAAAGGTGTCATGCTTAGCCACAACAACATGCTCTCTGTGGCCGCTAGCTCATTACAATATATTGATGTGGTACCTAGTGATATTTTTTTATCCTTTTTACCTTTATCTCATACTTTAGAGCGGACGGCAGGCTATTATTTGCCGATGATGGCTGGCGCTACTGTTGCTTACGCGCGTGGTATTCCACAGCTTGCAGAAGATATGCAATCTGTAAAACCGAGTATTATGATCGCTGTGCCACGCATTTTTGAACGAATCTATTGCCGCTTAAAAGCTCAATTATCAGCAAAGTCATTTATCGCTAATGCTTTATTTCAAACGACGGTAACAACGGGTTGGGCACGCTTTCAATATCAGCAAGGTCATAGTGGCTGGCAGCCAAGCTTTACGATGTGGCCAATGCTTGAAAAACTGGTGGCATCAAAAGTACATGCCCGATTAGGCGGCAATATGCGCCTTATTGTAAGCGGAGGTGCGGCCTTACCTCTACCCGTCTCTAAATTATTTATTGGGCTTGGCTTTTGCTTGTTACAAGGCTATGGTTTAACTGAAACCAGTCCAGTCATCAGTGTGAATAAACCAGAGAGTAATGATCCCGCGAGTGTTGGTCAGCCTATTCCTGGCGTTAGCGTTATGATCGGCGAAAATGATGAATTATTATCGCGTGGTCCTGGCAATATGTTGGGCTACTGGAATAACCACAAAGCGACGGCTCAAATCATTAATGCTGAAGGTTGGCTGCACACAGGTGATCAAGCACGTATTGGTACCAATGGACACGTTTACATAACAGGACGAATTAAAGATATTTTAATATTAAGTAATGGTGAAAAGGTGCCACCTAGCGACATTGAATCTGCGATATTGATGGATGATCTTTTCGAACAAGCAGTGGTCGTAGGCGAAGGTCAGCCGTATCTAGCAGCCTTGATAATGCTCAATGCTGAGCATTGGTTTAGATTGGCCCAAGAACATGGTTTAGATGCCTTAGATCGTGGCAGTTTGGTGAATAAAACCTTAAATACTAACGTAATCCACCGCTTAAGAAGCTTATTACATGACTTCCCTGCTTATGCAAAAATTCGGCGCGTGACGTTAATACTAGAACCATGGACTGTCGAAAATGATCTAATGACGCCAACTATGAAAGTCAAACGTAGCAAAGTGCTTACGTTTCATCAGGCAGAAATCAACAAAATGTATAGCTAATTTAATAACAGCTTATCGAACAAAATAATGTAATTATCTTAGCTGTATTTTAAAGTCTTGCGTTTAACACTGCTTCAACAGTATGAAATGAGCCAAAAACCAAAACGCGATCACCTTTCTCAGCACCGATCATTGCTTGGTCATAAGCCTCTGTCACGGTTGAAAATGACTTAATATTATCTTTATCGATAATATTACTCAGTTGAGCAGCCAGTGTTTCACTCGTCATTCCTCGGCTTCCTTCAAGACCTGCAACATACCAAAGATCAATAACGGGTTTTAATATAGATGCTACGGCGGCTACATCTTTGTCTTTCAACATCGACAGCACAGCAAAGGTGTGGCCTTGACATGGTATTTCAACCAATAACTTTGCTAAATTCTCTGCACCTTGTTGATTATGCGTGACATCCAAAATAGTAGTGATATCACCGTGAATCTGTTGAAACCGCCCAGCGAGTTGTACCGTTGCCAGACCGTTTCTGATGGCATCTTCAGCAATGACATAACCCAGATGATTTAATAAGCTAATAACTTGGAGCACTGCTGCAGCATTGTGAAGTTGATATGCTCCCCTCAGGGCAGGAAAAGGTAAGTTATTCCACTGAATATGGCTATTTGACCAATGCCATTTGTCTTTATTGATGGCTATATTGAATTCACTACCCGCCAAATAAGTAGGTGATTGAAGCGATGTCGAATAACTTATTACACTCTGCGGTGGCGTGTTTTCGGAGCAAACAACAGGTTTACCTTGGCGTATGATACCTGCTTTTTCAACACCAATAGCTTCGCGGGTACTGCCTAACCAGGCGGTATGATCAAGACTAATCGGGGTAATTAGAGCAATATCCGTATCAAACAGATTAACCGCATCTAATCGTCCGCCCATGCCCACTTCTAAAATGGCAATATCAATATTGTTACGGCTAAAAATATCGGCAGCAGCTAAGGTTGCAAATTCAAAATAAGTTAATGAAGTATCATCACGCGCTTTATCTATACGGTCAAAAGCCTCGCAGATCGTTTTATCATCGCATACCTTGCCATCCATACAGATACGTTCGTTATACTGTAATAAATGCGGCGAAGTGTATGTACCGGTACGATAACCTGCAGTACGAAGTATCGACTCAAGCATTGCCACAGAGGACCCCTTGCCATTGGTACCGGCAATAGTGACCACCGTAAAGGGTAGTTTTGAAATACCACCAAGTTGTTGCCATACACGCCCTACTCGTTCTAGGCCGGGATCAACTTCGGTAAAATGGAGTGACTCCTGCCACTTTAACCATTGTGGCAGAGTTTGAAAGCGCATCGACTCAGACTAACTTAAGCAGCTACGCGCTTTTGCAACACAGAAAGGATACTTGATAATCGATTTCGCATATCACGGCGGTCAATAATCATATCTACAGCACCATGCGCAACTAAAAACTCACTGCGTTGGAAGCCTTCTGGCAATGTTTCTCTTACCGTTTGTTCTATAACTCGAGGACCAGCAAAACCAATTAATGCTTTAGGTTCTGCCACATTAAGGTCACCTAACATTGCCAAGCTTGCTGAAACGCCACCCATTGTAGGATCGGTTAATACCGAAATAAAGGGGACTCCGGCTTTACTTAATTGAGCCAAGATAGCGCTCGTTTTAGCCATTTGCATCAACGAAAATAAGCCTTCTTGCATACGTGCACCGCCACTGGCAGAAAAACAAACCAAGGGAATTTTCTTTTCAAGTGCGACTTGTGCTGCCCGAACAAATTTTTCTCCAACCACGGAGCCCATCGAGCCTCCCATAAAGCTGAAATCAAATGATACCGCAACAATAGGTAGCGCATTAACCGTACCTTCCATGGCTAATAATGCATCATTTTCACCAGTTGTTTTTTGAGCTTGATGGATACGATCTTTATATTTTTTGCTGTCTTTAAATTTCAGCGTATCAACAGGTTTAACATCCGGAGCAATTTCTTTTCGGTCAGCTTCATCTAAAAAGGTAGCAAGTCGAGTACGCGCATTAATCCGTTGATGATGGGCACATTTAGGGCAAACATGCAGATTTCGCACTAATTCTGCACGGTAAAGTACACTGTCACATTCCGGGCATTTACACCAGACACCTTCAGGTACTGAACGATTACGAACTGTTGTGCGAATTTTAGAAGGAATTAATTTTTCAAACCAGCTCATTGTTGTCACCTATTATAGTTATTTTCGACGAGTTATTTAGCCATATCACGAGCATTAATTGCATGGCGCATTTCTGCCAAGACATTAGCAACTGCTGCGGGTAAATCCTCAGGTCTATCGGCATGATCTGCAATGCAATTTACGAGTGTGCTTCCGACAACGACCGCATCAGCAACTTCTGATACTGCAGCAGCAGAGGCACCATTACGAATACCGAAGCCAACACCTAAAGGTAGATCGGTTAAAGATCGAAGCATAGACATTTTTTCTGCCACTTCAGCTACATCAAGACTAGCCGTACCTGTCACACCTTTGATAGATACATAGTAAATAAAACCTTTTGCATATTTAGCAATTTTAGACATACGCTCGGCTGACGTTGTTGGTGCTACTAAGAAGATAGTATCAATCTCATGCTTATCCATAATCGACAAGAACTCGTCTGATTCTTCAGGCGGCATATCAACAGTCAAAATGCCATCAACACCCACTTTTTGTGCTTTTTCTGCAAAGGCCTGATAGCCCATTGCTTCTAATGGATTGGCATACCCCATTAATACAATCGGTGTCTCTTTATCTTTTTGTCTAAATTGGCTGACCATATCTAATACATGGTGAAGTGATACATCATTTTTCAATGCACGCTCACAGGCTTTTTGAATAACAGGTCCATCAGACATTGGATCAGAAAAAGGAATGCCCAATTCTAAGATGTTAGCGCCAGCACTCACCAAAGCATGCAACATCGGTACAGTTACCCATGGTTCGGGATCACCAGCAGTAATATAAGGGATAAGCGCGGTTTGACCATCAGCCTTTAACTTATCAAAACATTGTTTAATACGACTCATCTGTTCTCCCTTAGAAACTTAAACCAGCCATTTCGGCTACAGTATGCATATCTTTATCACCACGACCAGAAAGATTGATCATCAAAATTTGATCGGATGACATGGTTGGCGCTAATTTAGTCGCATAAGCTAAAGCATGACTCGATTCCAGTGCAGGAATAATGCCTTCTGTACGCGTTAAATCATGAAATGCTTGTAATGCCTCCTCATCGGTGACAGAGACATATTGAGCCCGACCAATATCTTTTAACCAAGCATGCTCAGGGCCAACACCTGGATAATCTAAACCAGCAGAAATCGAGTGAGTTTCAATGATTTGACCATTTTTATCTTGCATCAAATAGGTACGGTTACCATGTAATACGCCAGGGGTACCTGCAGAAAGTGGTGCTGAATGCTTGCCTGTTTCGATACCATGTCCAGCGCCTTCAACACCATACATTGCTACTTCTGTATCGCCAATAAATGGGTGAAATAAACCTATAGCGTTAGATCCACCACCAATACATGCAATCAAAGCATCAGGTAAACGGCCTGTGGCTTTTAGAATTTGGCTTCGCGCTTCACGACCAATTATCGCTTGGAAATCACGTACCATCGCAGGATAGGGATGCGGGCCAGCAACAGTGCCAATGATATAAAAGGTTTCATCGACGTTAGTTACCCAGTCACGCAACGCTTCATTAAGAGCATCTTTCAAAGTGCGTGAACCAGATTCGACAGGCACAACTGTTGCGCCCAATAATTTCATCCGATATACATTTTGTGCTTGACGTTGAACATCTTCAGCGCCCATATAAACGACACATTCCATACCTAAGCGAGCGGCAACCGTAGCTGTAGCCACTCCATGTTGGCCGGCACCAGTTTCAGCAATAATGCGTTTTTTACCCATTCGCTTAGCCAATAATGCTTGACCAATTGTATTATTTATTTTATGAGCACCGGTGTGATTCAAATCTTCACGCTTCAGATATATTTGAGCTCCACCTAATTTTCTGGTCCAATTCTCTGCCAAATATATAGGGGATGGACGGCCAACAAAATCGGCTAAATCTTTGTCCATTTCAGCTTGGAATTCAGGATCGGTTTTATAGTGATTATAAGCCTCTTCAAGCGCATAGATCGCTTCCATCAAAGTCTCGCCTACGAAACGGCCACCATATGGTCCAAAGTGACCTTTATCATCTGGGTACGAGTCGTAATAATCTTTATCCAATTGTTCAGCCATTTGCTACCTCTTGCAGAAAAGCAGTTATTTTTTGTTTATCTTTTATCCCTTTAGCTTGTTCAACGCCACCACTGACATCGACTGCATAAGGTTGCACTTGTTTTATCGCGCTCGCCACATTATCCACATTTAATCCACCGGCAAGAATTAAAGGTTTATTAATGGTTTTTATTAATGACCAATCAAACACCAGCCCAGTTCCACCAGGTATACCTGGTTGATAACTATCTAGCAATATTGCAGCAGCGGAAGCGTATTCATTAGCAATATGTACAAAGTCAGTATCAACTTGCACCTTAATTGCTTTTAAATATGGCCTGCCAAACTGTTCACAATAGTCAGCTGATTCATCACCATGGAATTGCAATATTGCCGTTGGCAATGCCGCCATACAGGCACGAACCTCATCAGGATCGGCATCAACAAATAATGCAACTATACTGACAAATGGCGATAATCCATTAACGATCTCTTTTGCTTGCGCAATAGTAACCGCTCTCGGACTGCGAGGATAAAATACCAGTCCCAATGCATCAGCACCCATTTCAACTGCAAATTCAGCATCTTGGCGACGAGTAATGCCACAAATTTTTACACGTGTTCGCATGAAATCGCTTTTTAGGAAAAATCTAACCTAGTACTTTACCAGACCACAGGAAAAGCTGACACTGTTGGCAAATTATATTGCTCGGGATATTCGACTTTTATGAAATATAACCCCTCTGGAGGTGAGGTTATACCGCCATGAGCGCGGTCACGCCCTTCTAAGACTTCCTTAGCCCATTCAATGGGTTTTCTACCTTCACCAATAGGTACTAATACACCGACTAGGTTTCTGACCATGTGATGCAAAAAAGATTGCGCTTTCACATCAATGGCAATGCAATCTCCTTGACGTATCACCTTTATTTTTTCGACGGTTTTAACCGGACTATGCGCCTGACATTCTTTTGCCCTAAATGCGGAAAAATCATGATGCCCTACTAATAGATCTGCCGCAGCTTGCATCCGTTCGACATCTAATGGGCTAAAGATCCACCACATTTTATGGGCATGAATAGATGAACGACTAATACGGTTCATAATAATGTAACGATAGCTGCGATTTAGAGCAGAGAATCGCGCACTAAAATCATCATCAACTGGTCGAGCCCATGTGACATTAATATCGGATGGTAGATTGGTATTTAGTCCTAAAATCCAATTTCGCTCACCACGATGTACCGTTGTTTCAAAATGCGCTACTTGCTGCAAGGCATGCACTCCAGAATCAGTACGTCCAGCTGCAACTGTTTTTACGGGGTGATTAGCAACGAGGCTTAACGCTCGTTCTAGACAGCCTTGAACTGTAATTTGTGATGGTTGTACCTGCCATCCAGAAAATCGAGTTCCATCATATTCAACGCCTAGGGCAACTTTCACCTAATCACCACGTTATGACAAACTTTTTAACAATGCTTGCGCTTTAGATTTTTGCTCATCATTACCTTCTTTCAGCACTTCTTCTAAAATATTTCTTGCGCCGTCAGGATCGCCCATATCAGCATAGGCAGAAGCTAAATCTAACTTAGTTTCAGCTTCATCGATTTCATCATAACCACTAATATCTAATTCAAAGTCACTGTTTTCAGCATCTAAATCTAACTCGGTATTTAAGTCTTGAAAATGATCCAAAGTACTATCATCAGTCGACAATTCTTCAGGCTGATATGCATCCTCAGTCAAGTCTAATGTTAGCGGCTCATCATCTAATGACAACACAGTGTCATCTGTATTCGAGTCAACGTCGAAATTTAATGGCGCATCAAAATCTGTCTTTTTATCATCATCTAACGTAAATGAGTTATCAAAGCTTAAAGCTTGCTCATTGTTTTCATTTACTTCATCAAGTGATGTGGTTGTAGTATCAGCAGTGCTATCTAGATCATTAGTACCATAATCCTCAAGATTGAATTCAATGGTGTTGGAACTGTTGTCCACAATCTCATCAACTTCTTTATCTAAAGTAGGTTCAACTAGTAACTCATCATCTTTAACCGTGCTAAAAGCATCCAGAGTTAAGGCGCTTGCAGATTCACTAGCAACAGCAGCCACATTGAATAGCGAATTTAATGGTGCAAGTTCTCTGCCCCACGTTGCAATCTCCAACCATTCAGGTGATTGTTTATCTGTATGGAGGCTGCCAGCTAAACTAATAAAGGGTTCTTTCAGCTGTAGTTTGAACATAACAAATAACAATTTGATTGATACCAATTGATTCGTAGGTTCTTGAACTTGAGCCTGCTCAAGCAATGTCATTGCTTTTTTGTAATCAGCATATGCAACTAGTTTATCTGCTTGTTCAATCAGTTCAGCTACTGTTTTCTGGTCAATGATAACCGTCTCAACGGTTTGTGCATCTTCAGTGACATTAGTAGCTTTATCCAGCAGATTGTCTTCAGCGATAATATTAGCGGGTTGCTCTGTCAATAAAGCTTCATCGTCATTATTGACTAGATTTTGAGAATCATCCCAAGCATCGTCAGCTTCTTTACGACGTTTGATGGTTAACCACACGACTAAAAGCAACAATAGACTACCAAAGCCCATAACGACCTTATTGTTAGCCACAAATTTTTGTGCCATAACAAACAATGAATCATCTTCTATTATATTGATGTCAGTAATAGAGTTTGGCTGGTTATTAGCATTCAATTCATCACTTAATTGCGTTGGCTCTGAAGACTCTTTTATTGTATCTAGTTCAGCATTTTCAGTTGGATCTGTAATTGTAGGTTGTGCATTTTCATCTAGTTGTTGCTCATGTGCCACCATACTTTGTAATCGGGCAAGATCGGCATCTTTCAGTGAAACTAAACGACGCATCGTTTCCATTTGGACTTCTAATGCATCCATACGTGCCTTGAAGTCAATATTCTCTTGTGTTTGCCCCTCGATCGTTTCTTGAGCTAAGGTTAATTGTTCACTGAGTACTTTAATTTTTTCTGCGCCCAAAGGTGATAAATCGTCATCGTTTAACGACGCCTTATCACTAGGAACAACTAATTTCAAATGAGCGGTATCATTAACATCAGCTACAGACTCTTTTGGTTCTGTAGTAATCACTTTATCTGCAGTCGACATTTCTTTATCAATAGCTGGCATAGCTTCAGGCATAATGACTGTATCAGCTGGCTCAGTATCTACAGTTGGACGTATATTTCGATTTTTCCATAATGAATTTTGATTTGTAAAGGCTTTATGCGCTTGGTCTTTGGTTAATTTATAAATGTCATTTTTACTAGGAACCGATAATGTATAACCCGCTTTTAATCCATTAACATTTTCATATTGAAATGCATTAGGGTTTGCATGAAGCAAAGCCATCATCATTTGAGGAACAGATATATTATTTTCTGGTCTTGTTTTTACTGCCACGTCCCACAAAGTATCTGTGCGGGTTATAGGCCCATAACTATTGCCGGAAAATGATGCCGATGGATAATTATTAGTGGTTGGTACGTTAGTCGTGGCGGTATTTGTTTTTGCCGATACTACAGCTGGATTTTGAACTACTGAGGTCGTAGGCCTGTTGAATAGACTCTTTGGCGGATCTAGCAATACGGTATATTCGCGAATTAAGCGACCTGAACTACTTGTTGTTGCCGTCAATAAGAAATCAATAAAGGGTTCTCGAATAGGCTGTTGTGAACTTATAACAATTTTCACGTTACCTGATTTTTCAACCACATCGAACTTGAGTTGGGTTAATAAAAAGTTTCGTTCAATTCCGGCTTGCTCAAATTCTTTACTTGATGCCAAACGCACTTGTAAATTTTCAGCATCCTCGTCATTCAAGGCAGTTATAGCGATTTCCGCCTTGAAGGGCTCATTGAGTGCCGATGATAGCTCAAGTTTACCCAAACCGAAAGCATTGGCTTGTATAGGGGCTAAAAGTCCTAATGCGGCCATAACTGCAACATTGGCGAATGTTCTTGTCATCATCTCAAAACCCCTTGTTTAATGCTGATGTCCATAAAGGTCTAGTCACTTATAGATATTTTTCAACCAAAATTTCTGCAATTTGAATGCTATTTAATGCGGCACCTTTACGAACATTATCGGCGACGACCCACAAATTCAAACCCGTTGGATGTGAAATATCTTCACGAATACGACCTACATAAACAGGATCTGTACCTGAAGCTTCGGATACTGCGGTAGGATAACCACCATCAACATGTTCATCTAAGACGACAATGCCATCAGTTTCAGACAGTAGTTTTTTCGCTTGTTCTGCAGAAATCTTATCGCGAGTTTCGATATGAATTGCTTCAGAATGGCCATAAAACACAGGGACGCGGACAGCTGTAGGATTAACTTGAATCGATTTGTCACCCATGATTTTTTGGGTTTCCCAGACCATTTTCATTTCTTCTTTGGTATAGCCATTTTCTTCAAACACATCAATTTGAGGTATTACATTAAATGCAATTTGTTTTGGATAAACACTCGTTTCAACAGGACGCCCGTTTAATAACGCGGCCGTTTGTTTAGCCAACTCATCCATTGCAGGTTTACCTGTTCCTGAAACAGCCTGATAAGTACACACATTAATACGTGTTATGCCTACCGCATCGTAAATAGGTTTAATGGCTACCATCATCTGAATTGTTGAACAATTTGGGTTCGCGATAATGCCATGGTTCTTATAATCGGCAATCGCATCAGGATTTACTTCTGGTACGACCAGAGGTATATCATCGACATAACGAAATTCAGAGGTATTATCAATAACAATGCAACCAGCTGCTGCCGCAATAGGAGCATAGATTTTTGAAACACTAGCACCGGGTGAAAATAAGCCAATTTGTACTTTAGAAAAATCAAATGTCGCTAAATCTTCAACAATCAATGTTTTATTACCAAAAGTGACAGTACTTCCAGCTGAACGCTCACTCGCTAAGGCATACACCTTACCCACTGGAAATTTCCGCTTATACAGAATATCTAACATTGTTTCACCTACCGCACCGGTAGCACCTACTACTGCAACATCTACTTTCTTATTCACAAGGAATCCAATTTATAAAATTTATATTAAAGCGCCGCAACGACAGCATCACCCATCTCAGATGTGCCTATTTTAGCCATACCATCAGAATAAATATCTGCAGTACGGAGCCCTTTATCCAGCACCTTACTCACTGCAAGCTCAATCCGATCAGCCATTTCAGCTTCATTTAACGTGTAACGTAACATCATCGCAACAGATAAAATAGTGGCTAATGGGTTAGCAATATTTTGTCCCGCAATATCAGGCGCTGAACCATGAATGGGTTCATACATGCCTTTACCATTTTCATCTAATGATGCTGACGGCAACATTCCAATCGATCCGGTTAACATCGATGCACAATCTGACAGAATGTCACCAAACATATTTGTTGTGACCATAACATCGAATTGTTTTGGCGCTCGTACTAACTGCATTGCCGCGTTATCAACATACATATGACTCAATTCGACATTATCATAGTCTTTTGCGAGAGAAATCATTGTTTCACGCCATAGTTCCGTACTTTCTAATACATTGGCTTTATCTACAGAGCATAAACGCCCTTGTCTTTTTTGAGCAATATCAAAAGCCACTTTCCCAATCCGTTGAACTTCACTTTCACGGTATACAAGTGTATTGAAACCTTCTTTCTCACCATTTTCAAGTATACGAATACCACGCGGTTGGCCAAAATAAATGCCTCCCGTTAATTCACGAACAATCATCAAATCTAAACCTGCAACAACCTCATGTTTCAAGGTTGAAGCATCAGCTAATTGAGGATATAAAATCGCAGGACGTAGATTTGCAAATAAATTTAGCGCACTACGAATAGCTAACAGGCCTTTTTCTGGTCGTACACTGATATCTAGTGACTCCCATTTATAACCACCTACTGCACCCAATAAAACCGCATCTGCGGCTTTTGATAAGACTAATGTTTCATCAGGAAAGGGGGTGCCCGTTTCATCATAAGCAGCCCCTCCAATCAAACCATATTCAAGTTCGATGTCTAAGCCATCTTTTTTAAGTGCATTTAATACTTTTACTGCTTCAGCAACAATTTCTGGCCCGATACCATCGCCGGGTAATACTGCAATTTTTTTTGTCATGTTTTATTTCACTAAACTAAAATTTAAAATTAATATGTGCCTAGAATTTGGCCTAAGTAAACAACCATGGTGATTGTTTCTGCCTATTTTGCTCATAGCTTTGTATATCATCCGTATGTTGCAAGGTAAGACCTATATCGTCTAAGCCGTTAAGCAAACAATGCTTTTTAAATGGATCAATATCAAATGGGACACTATCGCCATTCGGCATAGTTATTAGCTCTGCATCTAAGTCGACCGTTAACTCATATCCAGGCTGAGCGTTAACATCTGTAAATAGACGTTCTACAATATTTTCATCTAGCTTTATCGCTAATATGCCATTTTTGCTGGTGTTATTAAAAAATATATCAGCAAAACTCGGCGCAATAATAACGCGGATCCCAAAATCATCTAAGGCCCACACAGCATGCTCACGACTAGACCCGCATCCAAAATTTTCTCGCGCTAGTAATATCGAGCCACCTTGATAGCGTGGTTGATTTAACTCAAAATTTTTATTTAGTGGTCTCTTCGAATTATCCTTACCTGGCTCGCCAAGGTCTAAATAACGCCATTCATCAAATAAATTAGGGCCAAAGCCACTACGTTGAATGGATTTTAAAAACTGCTTAGGAATAATGGCGTCAGTATCTACATTAGGTCTATCTAATGGAATTACGATACCTTTTTCTACTGAGAATACTTGCATTGTTTATTTCTTCACTTTAACTGAGTTTATTTTAGTGACTGAGTTCATTTTAATTTCAATGTTAAATAAAAGCTGACGGGGACAGCTTGACTAATGCTGGGTAGTGAGGCTAATTCCATCAACTTATTAATACCTGTCGCTAGAGCAAAATCATCGGCATTAATTATGACAGGTTGCACGCTCACCACTGATAATTTAGCACCTACTAATCGTGTCACGATTATATCTAGTTTAAGTGGTTTTATTACCCCATGTAAATCAAGGTTTGCATCTACAGTGAAAATTTCACTTGCACCTTCGGCAATCGCATCAACAAGGTCAGTGTTGATCATCGCAGTAATTTTTGCTGTTGAAAACTTGCTCACTTCAAATAAATAATCTTTCATTCTAGTGTCGCGAACAGGAACATGAGTATCAACACTTGCCAAGTCTATGTCTAATATAAACTGACCTTGAGAATCATAACTACCTTCTAAGTGTTTAAATTCATGAACTTCAGCAATATTCGTTTTTTTGATCGAAACAAAATTCAGCTGAGAATCATTTCCATCAACAACCCAATCGATAGCATATGCAGAGATTGAGCTGAAAGATAAACCCACGACCACCGCTGTCATTTTTGTTAATTTAAGTATGTTCATTTGAATCTCCTTTATTTATTCGGTAGTAGTGACTTCACCATCAACCGAGTCATAATCTGTGTTAAGTCGTTCAATGGAATCCGTTACATCTTGCTGTGATGTAGATTTAAGCACGATAATTTCCACACGTCTATTCCTTGCTCTATTCTCAGAGGTATCATTAGGCATTAACGGTTGTGTTTCAGCATGTCCCTCTAAAACAAATCGTTCTGGCGGCATTTCACCATCAGCCAATAACTGATGCACCACCGATGTGGCCCGTGAAGTTGATAGTTCCCAATTTGAGCGATACCTAGGCGTATTGATAGGTATGTTATCTGTGTGACCAGCGACCACAATCTGGCCATCTGTTTTGCTCAAAACGTAACGAATTTTATCAAGAATAGGTAAAAAGGCTCTGTTTAAGTTTGCATCACCCGATTGAAAAGAGCCTTTTTCTCGTATTCTAATGACTATTCTATCGAATTGCGTTTCAACATCAATTAAGCCTGCTTTAATTTCTTCTTTTAATGCTTCTTGAAACTTCAATGATTCTTCCGTAATTTGCTCTTCCTGTTTTTTTGCTGCCACTTCAGCTTTAGCATCCACATCCATTTTTACTTGTAAAGCTTCCCTCGTCTCATCGATAGTATCTTGCCGCACTTCTTTTAACGGTGTTGGTCGTGGTTCGCCCGGACTGAAATCTTGAGCAATAATGCTCGTGCCTTTTGGAATGTCATTGGCTTCCATCTCACGCTGAACACCAAAAGCATTCTCTAAGGATTTTACGACCATTTTATATTTAAGAGCATCCATTTCAGAAAAAGATAACAGAAGTACAAAGAAGACCATTAACAATGCCATCATATCAGCAAAAGTTCCCATATAAGCGGGCAAGCCAACGGGGGGGCAGTCGTGTTCAACTACATCGTCTTCTAGCTCTTCACTCATTTGAATTAATTCCTTTCATAGCCAATTATTCAGCAGCCTCAACGTTGTCACGTTTTGAAGGAGGTAAGAAGTTTTTCAATAACTCATCTAATACTTTTGGGTTTTGACCTTCTTGAATAGCGAGCACACTTTGAATAATGATGTTTTTATTCATTTGTTCTTCTGCGCTTCGCAATGCCAATTTATCTGATATCGGTAAGGCAAACATATTGGCTAACATCGCGCCGTAAAGTGTCGTCAATAACGCGACAGCCATTGCAGGACCAATAGATTTAGGATCGGACATATTGGATAACATTTGCACCAAGCCAATTAACGTCCCGATCATACCCATAGCAGGACCTGCATCACCGATTTGTTTGAAAATAGCTTGACCTAATTTATGGCGTGCGACCATTTCATTCATTTCTGTCGATAGTGCTTTTTTTACAACAGAAGCTTCGTGACCATCAACCAGCATGCTAATGCCTCTCGATAAGACAGGATTAGTGATTTCCTGGCCTTCTAAAGCTAACAGTCCTTCTTTTCGAGCTATACCCGCCAATTCAACAACACTGGCAATTAGGACTTCAGGGCTTTCCGCTTTATATAAAAATGCTTTTATTGCCGTTTTCATTGAGCCAATAAACTGTCCTAAGGTAAATCGCATTAATACAACGCCTATAACACCGCCTATTACTATCATCAATGATGGCGTATTGATAAAGACCAATGCGCCCGATCCGAGGGCTATGGTCGCAATAATAAGCACCCAGGCGACTAAAAACCCTATTAATGTAGCTAAATCCACAAATCAATCCCCTTAGATGAGTGCCGTGTAGTTGAAATATATGACTCAGCAACAGAACATAAAAGTATAAAATCTTTCATGTGACCATCCCCTGATCCTTTAATTTTAAAGGCTGATTCTACCCAATACCGACCAAAAAATCTTTTCTATTCGTTTAAAGTAATTTTTTCTTTAATTTTTGACGATATAGTAACCATGCAGGCATTAAGAGTAAAACGCATAACACCACTAACGCGAATAAAGGCCATAAGATAGGCTGATTCCACTGGTGTTGTAAACTTACTCGTTGCTGCGCATCCACTCGTCGGTATTTAATCGTATTATTTGCCATCAAATTTGGTTTTACGTTTTTATTCCATGAATGATACAAAGAAAATTGTTTCGGATGAAAGCCCCATATCCAAGGTGAATCATCCGTTAAAATAGTTAACATTTGTTTGATGATAGTTTGTCTTTGTTCGTTGTCGGGCATCACGCGCATCAGCTCGAATAAGTGATCAAACTTGTCATTTTGATAGTTTGCGGCATTTTCACCGCCAGTAACCACCTTACTATTGGGGCCATATAATAGAAACAGGAAGTTCTCAGGATCAGGATAATCGGCATTCCAACCCCATTGAAAAAGCTGGGCTTGTCCATTACGCATTTTATCTTGAAAACGATTGTAGTCAGTACTGCGAATAACCAGTTGTAAGCCCAATTTATTGAACTGTTTACGTAACCAATCAAATTGCGCCTTGGCATCAGGCCCACTCGCAGGTACATCAAAGTACAAGGTTAACGGTTCACCTGTTTTCTGTGATCGACCTGCGGGATAACCTGCTTTAACTAATAATTCACGTGCTTTATCTAGCGATTTGCGCTTAGCTGCATGTTGCTCCCAATCATAGACCTGATGATTAAGACCCGCTTCTCCATCACTATAACCGAAGATACCCGGAGGGATAGGACCTTGAGCAGGAATGCCACGCCCATTTAGAAAGATTGAAATATATTCCTCATAATCAACTGCGATTGAAATGGCCTGACGTAGATTTTTTGAAGCATCACTATAGCCACCTACAATAGGATCTTGCATATTAAAACCAATATATGACGTTGAAGCTGCGATAGCCGTTTTCAATGCTATTCCTTTTTCCTTCATTGCATCACTTAAAAGAAATTCTCCTTTTGACGCAACTTGAATCGCTTGATCGAAGCTATCTGAACTAATGCCACTAATATCATAATAACCTTGGAGAAACTTATTCCAATAAGAGGTATTTTCTTTTTCTAAGGTAAAGACAACTTTATCAATAAAGGGTAGTTTTTTACCCCTATCATCTAATAGTCCTAACGCTAAATCCGTTGGCTCGCCTTCTTCAGGATAATATTCTGCATGAAAGTTTGAGTTTTTTTCTAGCACCATTCGACTATTCGGATCGTTTTCAGTTAATTGATATGGTCCCGTTCCTACTGGATACCAGTCCAGTGTAATATTTTTCTTAATTAAACCAGCTTGAGCATAGAATGAATCAGCTTCCCATGGCACCGGTGCAAAAAATGGCATTGCTAACCAATAACGTAGCTGAGGATATTTTCCAATGACCTTAATTTGATACGTATAACGATCAATCTCCGTCACGCCTGAAATAGCTGAACGTCGTAAATCTATTACCTTTCCTGATTGATTCTCGCTTCGTAATAGCGCCGCATAATCCGCTAAGCCCATTATATATTCACTCATTACACCCAATATCGGAGAATGAAGATCAGGGTGAGCTAACCGTTTAATTTGATATACATAATCTTCAGCAATTAATTCTCTAGTATCTTGTTTATCAAAGTCAGAAAGTTTATCTATATCATCGACTTCATCGTCCGTCAGTTGATGGTATAACAGCATCCCTTGCTCATCTGTTGCAAAGGCAGGATGAGGTTGATAAAGAATATTTGGTTTGATTGTTATTTGATAAACGCTATAAGCCACCTTGCTCGACGTATCTTCCTCACTGACTTCTATATCGTGTTCATCAAAATAATGTATTGAGGGCAAGCTAGTAGCTGTCAAAGGTTCCAAGGTATAAGGTCTCTTTAGATAATGATACTGGTATGGTGGCTCATAAATCTGGCCCGTAAAGCTCGCTTCATTAGAACTATATGATTTAGCGGGATCTAAATGTTTGGGTCGTAACGAAAATGACGTATACAAAATTACATCGTCAGCGGCTTGTTCTGGGTATGGTGAATTTACGGCGGGAATTTCACAGCCAGCCAAAAATATTAAAACCACACTGCAAAAATACAATACAAATCGCATGGAATATCCTGAGAGTTTACAAATGAGATTCATTATAGCGAGTTATAAGTTATGTTGCCTCTTCCAGAAATAAGTAATTTCGGGTATTTTGTAACGTTTTCGAACATAACTAACTAAGGATGAATTATGGGATTTTTACAAGGCAAACATGTGTTAATTGTCGGGGTTGCGAGTGCCCGTTCAATTGCATCAGGTATCGCGTTAGCAATGGCACGTGAAGGTGCTGAGCTAGCATTTACCTACCAAAACGATAAATTAAAATCTCGTGTCGAAAAAATTGCTGAAGAATGTGGTTCAGATCCAGCGCTATTATTCCCTTGTGACGTAGCAAGTGATACTGAAATTGAATCTGTATTTGAACAACTAGCTCAGCATTGGGATGGTCTGGATACTATTGTTCATTCAGTTGCTTTTGCACCGCGTGATCAATTACAAGGTAGCTATGTTGACAGTGTAACCCGTGAAGGTTTTGCAACAGCACATGACATCAGTTCATATAGTTTTGTGGCTCTAGCTAAAGCAGGAAAAGACATGATGGCTGGACGTAACGGCTCATTATTAACCTTAAGCTATCTTGGTGCTGAACGTGCCATTGATAACTACAATATCATGGGCGTGGCTAAGGCGAGTTTAGAAGCTAACGTACGCTACATGGCCTATTCATTAGGACCTAATGGCACACGCGTAAACGCCGTCTCTGCTGGCCCCATTAAAACACTCGCCTCTGCGGGTATTGCTGACTTTAGTAAAAAACTGGCCATGGGTGAGCAAGTGTCACCGCTTCGCCGTAACGTAACGATTGAAGAAGTGGGCAATGTGGCTGCATTTATGTGTTCTGATCTAGCCTCTGGTATCACAGGAGAAATTACCTATGTCGACAGTGGCTACAATATTGTAGGTATTGCAGGCTAGCCTTAAACGATTACTCAGCATGAACAAACAAAAAAGGCGCTATAAGCGCCTTTTTTTATAAACAAATTACCAATGATTAGTTATAGATTTTCTTTAAACAACTTAATATCTGCCTCTTCTTTTAAGCTATCAATTAATGCTTGTAGCTCACTTGTGCCATAAGTCCTAGTCAAATGTGACTTTAAGCCATCGCGTTCTTCTTGTGAGGCATCAGCAGACACACCATCTTTAGCGGAGATAACATTAATCACAATATAGTTCCCATTACTTGCTGTGAACCCAATAATTGACGTTTCTGAACGAGGTCTTGCTACAGCAAAAGCACGTTCTAATATCTGCGAACTGAGCTCTTTACTCATACGAGTATATGATTGACCTGTATGCCACTCATTGTTTGCGAATAAGTCGTCAGCTGGCGAGCCTGATTTTAATTTAGCTAAGAGCGCCTGACCTATTTCAGCTGCTTTGTCTCTAGCTGCAGCATAACGTAGTTGTTCAGTTATAGCCGGTGCAACAGATTCATAAGGTAGTTGGCTTGCAGTGATATGTTTGTTTTTATGTAATACCACTAAATCAGATTTACTTAACTCAATCACAGCACTATTTAAATTATTGACTAAGACATCTTCACTGAAAGCCACACTTGAAACTTTTTTATTCGCAGCAATACCTGTGGTGTTACCATCCCGTGTAAATGCTGGGCTAGTTTTTACTGTTAACGATAACTCTTCAGCAACAACATCAAGATTATCAGGATTTTCGTAACTTAAATTAGCCAGTTTTTCTGCTTGTTCAAAGAATAAATCTTCTGCTTTTTGATGACGAAAAAGCGTTTCAATCTGATCGCGAACATCCGCAAAAGACTTACCCTCAGATGTTTGAATCGCAGTCAACTTGATTAGATGATAACCAAACTCTGTTTTAACAGGTTCGCTCACTTCACCGATCTTCGTCATTGAAAATACCGCTTCTTCAAATGCAGGGTCCATTACACCGCGTTGAAATAAACCTAAGTCGCCACCTTCGGCAGCTGAACCAGTATCTTGTGATAATTCAGTAGCGAGTGCGGCAAAATATTCACCTTGAGCAAGCCGATTTTTTATTGATGCGAATGTAGCCATTACTTCAGCATCATCACCCTCAATTAAAATATGACTTGCTTGGCGTTGCTCTGGTACGACAAATTGATCTTTATTTTTTTCATAAAAAGCGTTGAGTGCAACATCATCAACAGCAATTTTTTTACTTAAGTCATCAACCGATAATTCAACATAATCCACCACCATCTGCTCAGGAGCCATGTAGTTAGCTAAATGCTCATCATAATAACTTCGCACAGCCTCATCCGTTACGACAACATGTTCTACTTGGTCTTGTGCAGCAACAACACCATAAGCGATTTCACGAGTTTGATTTTCTAACCGTAGAATACGGTTTAAGTCATAATCAGTGACAATGACCGAACGCTGTGTATTTTCTGCTAATTCTTGTGTTAATACATCTAAGCGTAATTGTGCTTCGTATTGAGCAGGACTCAAACCAACACGAGCCAGCGTCATAGAATAAACATCGTCATCAAACTGACCGTTCTTTTGGAACGCAACCGTTGATTTAATAATCTTAAATAATGCCGGATCAGTGACCCGTTGCCCTAGGTCATGTCCTGCCGAAATAAGCAGTTTTTGTTCTATCAGACCATTAAGGACATTTTGTTTTACAGCAGGATTATCAAACATCGTAGGGTCAAAATTCTCTCCCATCATATTTCTCATACGATCACGATATTGCTGTAACGCTTTTTGATACTCGACTTGCTGAATTGGCTCACCGTTAACTTCGGCCACAATAACATCAGATGGCCCGGTCAAATAGGAGTTAACGCCCCACAGAGCAAATGGAATACTAATTAAGCCTACAATAAACCATGCAACCCAACCTTGGGCTCGTTCACGAATAAAATGCAACATAGAATAGGACCTTCAGTAAAAAAGTGTTGTTAATTCACACCCAAAAAAGATGCAAAAAAAAAGGCGCATAAAATGCGCCTTTTCGATGTATGGCGGAGCGGACGGGACTCGAACCCGCGACCTCCGGCGTGACAGGCCAGCATTCTAACCAGCTGAACTACCGCTCCATTTTTCTTGGTGGGTGCTGAGGGGTTCGAACCCCCGACCCTCGCCTTGTAAGGGCGATGCTCTCCCAGCTGAGCTAAGCACCCCAAGAAAAAAAACTAGTTTACAGCATCCTTTAAGGCTTTGCCAGCTTTAAATGCTGGAATTTTTGCAGCTGCAATTTGAATTTCTTCACCAGTACGAGGGTTACGACCTGTACGAGCTGCACGATCACGTACAGAAAAAGTTCCAAAACCAACCAATGTCACTTGGTCACCACTACTAAGTGCTTTTGTTACTGCACCAGTCATACCATCTACAGCTAGAGCCGCTTTCGCTTTTGAAATATCAGCAGCAGTTGCAATAGCATCAATCAATTCAGATTTATTCAAAATTCAATTCCTCATCTCGTTAATACTTAGTTAGTTATTCTCTCAACCCGAGCCAGATGGCCTAATAGGGAAAGGCTATCTAACTACAGCAAAATCAGGGTGTCAAGTCTTTGCTTAGATTACTTATCGTATAAGATGACCCCCCTTATTGTGTAGAAGTATTCTACTCGATATATTATCGCCAAATACTTAATCTTTTGATGATTCCAGCCATGTACGGGTTATTTCAACATACTGAGTAACGGTTATGGTTTCTGGTCGCTGCTCCAGATCAATTCCTGTTGCTAGCAAAATATCCAGTCCGACTAGGTTTTTCAAGGTGTTAGCAATAGTTTTGCGTCGTTGAGAAAATGCCTGCGTAACGACTTGGCCTAATGCTTGTATATCGACATTTCCACCTATACGTTCAGCTAAGGGATGTAAGTAAATTATGGCTGATTCTACTTTAGGAATAGGGTCAAAAGCTTCTGGCGGTACTATAAATAATAATTCTGCCTGACATCGATATTGCACCATAATACTCAAACGACCATATCGCTTAGTACCCGGTTGCGCACAGATACGCTCTACAACTTCACGTTGAAGCATGAAAAACATATCTTCAATACAGTCGGATTGGTCAAGTAAATGAAATAATAACGGTGTAGTTATGTTGTAGGGTAAGTTACCTATGATTCGCAATTTTTCTTGCTGATTTTGTAAACTTCGAAAATTAAACGTCAAGGCATCCGCTTGATGAATCTTTAAATGCGGGTAAATGGCTAAACGCGCTTCTAGTAACGGTACTAAATCACGGTCTAATTCGACAACATCTAACTGATCACAACGTTGTAATAAGGGAATCGTTAATGCTGCTCGTCCAGGGCCAATTTCAATTAAGTGTTGTCCTGGTTGCGGATCGAATGCCGCGACAATATCATCAATAACACTTTGGTCTTGTAAAAAATTCTGACCAAATCGTTTTCGCGCTTTTGGATAACGTTTTTCACTCATTATTGTTGTTTACTCTTTATCATTGTAATAGCCATATCAATCGCTGCCTGTAAGCTGCTTATAGTTGCCTTACCCGTCCCTGCGATATCCAGCGCCGTACCATGGTCCACCGATGTTCGAATGAAAGGCAAGCCAAGCGTTACATTGACTGCACGTCCAAAGCCTTGATGCTTAAGTACCGGCAATCCTTGATCGTGATACATCGCGAGCACTACATCAAAATTTTGTAATTTTTCCTGCACGAATATCGTATCTGCTGGCCATGGACCAGATAAATTGATGCCTTGTTTAAGCAAGCGTTCAATAACAGGTGTAATAATCTCTATTTCTTCCATGCCCAAATGTCCACCCTCTCCAGCATGTGGGTTTAAGCCACAAACCGCAATCCGTGGTGAAGCTAGTCCATGATGAATAATTTCTATAACACGTGTTAATGAAACTTGAGTAATGGCCTGACTGACCATTTTTAATGGCAGATGTGTCGTTGCTAGTGCTACGCGTAATGTCGGCGTCGCCAGCATCATGACGACTTGCTCTACACCCGCACCATCTGCAAAAAACTCAGTGTGCCCACTAAATGTAAAGCCAGCATCGTTAATAATGCCTTTATGGACTGGTGCGGTGACTACGGCATCAAAGCTTCCGGAAAGACAACCATCCAAAGCTAACTGAAGCGTATTTAAAACGTAGCTCGAATTTAGAGGGTTTAATTCACCAGCCCTCACTGGTTCAGCTAATTCTACGGGCAAATAACATAATGTACCCTTTGCTGGCACGTATGCTGGTTTAGAAAGATCCGTCAACTTAAGTTTAATTGGCAGGCCTAATTGCTCTGCACGTTGCTGTAACAATTGAGGGTCAGCGATGACGACTAATTCGCAGGTCTGCTGATGTTGTGCTAGCTGCACACAGAGATCGGGACCGATTCCTGCAGGCTCACCAGCAGTAAGAGCTATTCGATGGCATGTATTCAAGAGTCACGATACTCTACGTAAGACTCATCTCGCAGTTCACGTAACCAACTTTCGAGATCTTCTTCAATCTTGCGTTGGCGAATTGCAGCTCGCGCCTTGTTACGGTTATATTCCTCCGCCATATTTTGCTCACGACGATCATTTATTTTAATTAAATGCCAACCAAAGCGACTTTTGAAAACCTCACTAATTCCACCAATCGATAATTCATTCATTTTCTCTTCAAATTCAGGCACCATTGCGCCAGGACTACTCCAGCCCAAACTCCCGCCTTCGATAGCAGACCCCGTATCATCAGAATGGGCACGAGCCAATTCTGCAAAATCATCACCATTGAGAACGCGTTCTCGTAATTGCTCTAAACGTTTTTCTGCATCGTTGTCTGTCGTTAATTCATTAGTTTTAATCAAGATATGACTGGCTAAGGTTTGCTTAACCAAGTGCGTTTCTTCACTTTTTTTATCTTTCACCATCACTAAATGATAACCACTGCCACTACGTAATGGTTTACTTACTTCACCCACCGCTAAGCCAGGTACAACATCAGAAAATAATGAGGGTAACTCCCCTTTTTTACGCCAGCCTAAATCGCCACCTTCCAATGCATTTTGACCGTCTGAATAACCAGCAGCAACTTCTGAAAAATCGCCACCAGCATTCAATAATTCTTGAATTTTATTGAGTCTATCTTGCGCACTTTGTACCTGCTCTGGAGAGGCTGCTTCGGGTACATTGATTAACATATGGAGTAAGTGATAACTGGTTTCACTGCCACCTTGAACCGCTTGGGTTGTTAGATAAGTATCAATTTCTCTATCCGATACAACAACCCGATCTTCAACCTGACTCTTACGTAATCGACTGATAACCATTTCTTCTCGAATTGAGTCACGAAAATCAGCAAAATCATATCCATCTTTTGCTAATACATCACGAAATTCACGTAAGGTAATTTTGTTATTGTCTGCGATCTGCTTTAATGCTGCATTCAAGGCATCATCACCAACACGTATGCCAATACTATCTGCTTTTTGTAATTGCACACGTTGCAATATCAGTCGTTCCATAACTTGTTTACGAAGCACATCTGAAGGTGGCATCGCAGCATTACGCTGATGTAATTGTTGACGAACAGTTTGTTCCATATCCACTAATTCACTTTCAAGCAACACCTCATTGTTAACCACCGCAACAATTCGATCCATAGGTTCAGCCCATGCGGCATTAACCATTAAAAAGGTAAGCAGTAAAATTCTAATCATGAAAATCCCAACAAAAAATGACTGTTTCTAATATATAAACAACAGAAGCCATAAACATGGCTTGATAGTAATTATTTAGTCTATGTGGATAAAAATCACACTATATCCAAAGACACTAAACAACACGAATGGTTCAATTATGGTTTATGAGCCATAACCCAAAACACTATTTTCTAACAACGAATCTGAATTTTGACCAAAATTACCCAATCCTTTCAGCTCTATTTGGAAAAATATGGCTAAATTTCGGTCCTGATCAGTGGCGCTATTAACATAATCTCGCAGCACCAATCGTGTAGCCCAGCAGCAACTACCATATTCAATACCCGCTAAAGCTTCAAGTGTACGGTTATCTTCTAATGAGTGATACCAACGACCGATCATGCTCCATTGCTGATTAAAGGGAATTTGCGCAGAGAGATCCAACTGTTCTAAACCTTCAGTCGTATAGACGCCATCACGACGATAACGATGGGATAGATTAAATAATTGACCATTATCACCGCGGTAGCGCAGGCTTACTGCTGACATATTATTAGTATTATCACGAGGATCCCACTGGATCTCACCACGAGCAGTCCACTCTTTTGCAATCGATGCGGCTATCTCAGCAACCATATCTGAGTCTCCGCGTGTTCCAATAGTATTATTGGTAATCGATACTTTACGATCTTGAAAATAATGGATTTGACCAAGGCTAACGCGTAATATTTCACGTCCCGATTGTTGTTCAATAATACGTGACGTCATACCAGTGGTGACCTGATTGGCATCACCCACCCGATCGGCTCCTGAAAAACGATCATAAGCAAACATCTGCCCCATATTGAACGTGCGTAATCCACTATCAAAGACTGGAATGTCAGACTGATCTCGTTCTGGAATATACAGATAAAATACGCGAGGCTCTAATGTATGCGTGTAGTTATTACCCGCTATCGTCATATCACGATCAAAAAATAAACCACTATCTAAACTGGCAACAGGCAGTGTACGACTCGGAGTCTTATTAGCGACTGCAGTGTCGTTCTCAGTCAGATTATATTGTGTATGACGTAAGGCTAAACGTGGCGTAATAAATCCCGCCGCATTTCCCCATGGTAGACTCACCGAAGGTTCAATATCAAAACGTTGTCCTGCAGTCAGATCATCATGCTCGAAATCAACATATTCAGCGGTCATGCCATAACTTAAGCCCATCGCCTGATCGGGTAATACACCGTTAAATCGTAATTGTGGCAATTGTTTATACGGTGTCACATCATCAGTTAATGTTTGATAGCCTTTTAAAAGGCCTGTAAAGCTCCAGTTATCAGCATAATAACCCACATTTAGTTGACGATTTAAGTGAGTTGTACTTGCCAAACTTAAACTAGAACCAAAGTCTTCCAGATAAGATACATCTGATACATAATTATAATCTAAAGTTGAATACCAACGAGAGGATAGCTGGCTAGTATTTTGCCATGAAAAATGCTTACGATCTTCTTGGTAGTTAGTATTAATGTTTGAGCCATCAGTCTCCAAATCATCGCTGGAAAGATATCCTGCGTCGATCACGCCTTCTCCAAGGCTGTCCAAATAACGAAATTCCCCCATTAACATGAGGCCACGGTCGGCCATATAACGTGGCGTCAACGTCGCATCAGTATTCGGTGAGATATTCCAGTAGTATGGCGTACTGACATCAAAGCCCGTTTTATCACTACTGCCGATTGATGGTACTAAAAATCCAGATTTACGTTCATCATTTAATGGGAAACTTAGGTATGGTGTATAAAAAACAGGGATTCCACCTAAACGCACCACGACATTGCGTGCCGAACCTACGGCATTTTCGTGATCTAAATTTACTTTTGATGCTTGTAATAACCATGCATCATCGCCTGGTGCACATGTAGTATAAGTAGCGTCTTCTAACTCAGTTTTAATTTTTCCTTGACGATGAACTTGACTAGCTTCGCCACGAGCATGCATCTCACGAATACGATATTGGGCGTTAACTAAATCCCCCTCATCTTTAGACATTGACCATTCCGCTTGTTGCGACTTCAAAATCATATTGCTGTCACGCAAATTAATGTCACCCTGTGCTGTGACATCGCCAGTGCTCTGATCATACGTTGCACGATTTGCTGTTAATTCTTGTCCGGCTCGGTTAACAATGACATTACCAGTAAAGATAGAAACACCTCCTTCCGTTAGCTGCGCATCATCCGCTTTAACATCCACCGCGGTTTCTTCAGAGCTTTCAACATAAGGTAAAAAATCAGCATCGTTTGTTATATCACAAAGTGGCCAACTAACCTCAGAACGAACTAAGGAACTAAAACATGTCAGTGTGACAGTGGAAAATATAATCAGTTTGCGCATGACTATCCTCAAGGTGCCACCGAAGTTAGAAAATTAATTCGGTAATGCAATAAATAACCGCTAATTTATCGCATAGAAAGTACATTTCATCAAATAGTAGCACCAATTAAAAGGGTTTATCACTCATAGAGTATGTAACATCAATAAGTTAGCGACTGCATTGTAAAATACAAATCACATAATACAAAGGCAAATCCCGTCACAGTAAACAAGTCAACTAACTTTATTTTTGAAAGTTAGTTGACACTTAAAGCTCAAGTCAATATAGTATGCGCTTCCTTTCGGGGGGCTATAGCTCAGCTGGGAGAGCGCTTCGCTGGCAGTGAAGAGGTCGACGGTTCGATCCCGTCTAGCTCCACCAGTTAACCGGAAGAAAACAGTTTTAGGTCCCCATCGTCTAGAGGCCTAGGACACTGCCCTTTCACGGCGGTAACAGGGGTTCGAACCCCCTTGGGGACGCCATATATGAAGGCTTAGAAGTAAGTTCTAAGCCTTTTTATTTTTGTTCGACAATGTAGTAAGAAAAACAGTTTTAGGTCCCCATCGTCTAGAGGCCTAGGACACTGCCCTTTCACGGCGGTAACAGGGGTTCGAACCCCCTTGGGGACGCCATATATAAAAGGCTTAGGTTTTTAACCTAGGCCTTTTTTATTGCCTAAAATTTCAAATGTATCCCTGAAGTATTTTGTTGATAACGATCTGTTAGCTTAAATCAATGAACTCGTCGCATTAAGAATACACCTAATATAGCAAAGACCACGGTAGGAAAAGCCGCTGTAAGCCAGGGCAATAGTCCAAATACTATTCCTAGATGTTGAAAACTCTGGTTCAGCAAATGAAAGCTTATGCCAGCTAAAGAGCCAACTAAGATACGGCCTCCAATAGGTGTTGAGCGCAAGGAACCAAATACAAACGGCACGGCAAGAAAGACCATCACAGCGGAGCTAATTGGCATCATGATTTTCATCCAAAAGGCTATTTCATACTGTGCAGCTGCTTGACGATTGTCTTTTAAATAATGGATATAGTCTAATAGGCTCCAAAGCGGTAAAAATTCGGGTGGCACGAGTACAATATTAACCATCCCAGGGTTAAGTTGTGATCGCCAACGAGCATGAGCAATAGACCTAACCTCTACACCCTGCTCATCAATCGTACTTTGTACTACATCGGATAGTACCCAAGTTGGCCCTTCATAATAAGCTTCTTGTGCTTTAGTCACTACTCGTAAGCGGTGCAACTTATCAAATTCATAAATCGAAATATCAGCAAACCGGCCATCAGGCAGAATAGAGCGAATATGATTGAAATGTAGACCATCCCGCGTCCAAAAGCCATGTTCTGAACGGGAGCCCACGGTTCCTGTCTGCGCCGTAGATTGTATTTCACGGGCTTTCTGTTCCAGTGGTGGCCGCAATATCTCACCTACAAATACAGCCACAATCATTAAACAGATGGCGACAATCATTACTGCTTTATTTATCTGATGTACCGATACACCCGCAGCACGCATTGCGACTAGTTCACTTTGGCTTGCAAGGTTTCCTAAGCCCAATACACTGCCTAAAAGTGCTGCTATAGGTAACAGCTCGTAGATTCGCTTAGGCATCGATAATAAAATATAACTAGCGGCTTCATATAGGTGATAATCGCCTTTACCTAAGTCCTCAAGCTCAGCGACAAAGTCCATGAAAGTATATAAACCTAGCAATATCAGCAAAACTAATAAAGTACTAGTTATTATAGATTTAGCAATATAACGCTGTAGTAGCCCCATCATATTGCTCCTTGGCGACGTCTAAGTTGAAGCCAATAAAAATGAATTTTCTGTCTATTCAACATTACCATTAATAACAAGATAATCAACAAATGTACCCAGACTAAGCCTATCCATGGGGCCATTTCACCTTTTGCCACCCACGCACGCGTTACGCCCAATAAATTGCTATATATTATATAGATGAGTATCGCAGGCAAAAAACCTGCATAACGCCCTGTCCTAGGCCCGTTATTTGCTAAACTTAATGCTATCACGCATAAAATCAGTGTCATTACTGCTGCGGATATTCTCCATTGCAACTCAGCCAGATCTTGCGGATGTCCACGTTGCCACAACAGAATTGAAGGTAGTGACTTTAGATACTCTGCCACCTCTTGCTTTTCTCCAGCTTCAACTAAAATACTGTGTGTTTCGAATTGAGTAATTTTATAGTCTTGCTGTCCTGCTTGACCTTCATAACGATAACCATCTTCCAATACCAAATACTTATTGTTTGTTTCCGCATCAATTTCAAACCGTCCTCGACTTGAGCGTAAAACTAGCGGTTTAGCATCACGATGAATTTCAATAAAAACCTCGACCATATTCTGCTTATCTTTATCGAGGCCTTCTGAATAAAATGTCCAACTACCATCACGACTTTCTTTAAAACTACCGGCAATCAAACCCGCAGTATCGGCGGATAATTTTGCTTTTTGTTCTAATGCATTACGATTTGACAGTACATCAGGCACGGTAAAGAGCGACAGCGTTGCAATGATTAATGAAACGGTACCTGCAAAAAGCAGTACATTTCGCATAACGCGGCGACTTGAAATACCACATGCAGCAATAACCGTAAGTTCATTATCGGAACTCATCCGACTTAGCGCCAACATTACCCCCAAAAATGCACTCATGGGCAATAACACCGACAACGCACCAAGAGAACTGTAACCCAGTAAAGTAAATATAACATCGCTAGGTAAATTACCGACCGCAGCTTGCGCAAGATAGCGCGCAAAACGTGTCGCTACAAAAATCAACCATAACACTGCTGTTACCGCCAACAAGTTAAGCGTAAACTCACGCATAAAATAACGGTCAATGATGGTTAAATGAGAATGAAAAAATTGTCGAATGACGGGCATTATTTAATGGTCTTAAGTTAGAATGGTCGTTTTATGGATGCGATTTACATTGCAGTCTAAATCATCTAGTGCAAACTGGCACTATTTCACAGGGGAAATCCATGCAGTATTTTGTCACAACTGAAGCACTGGCAACACAGAAATCTGATTGTATCGTCGTTGCTGTTTTTGAGCAGGGACAATTGAGTCCCAGTGCCAAAACACTCAATGAACTCAGCAACAATGCTATTAGCAGAGTCATCGAACGTGGTGACATCGCCGGTAAAGCAGGACAAACTGTTTTATTACATGAGCTTGCAGGCATTAATGCACCGCGCGTATTACTTGTGGGCTGCGGCAAACAAGAAAATACCACTGAAAATGACTTTAATACAGCCATTACAACGATGGCGAAAATACTTAACGAATCGGGGGCCAGTAGTGCAACAAGCTGTTTAGCCGAAGTCACTATCAATACTCGCTCAAGTGAGTGGAATGTCCGCCAAACAATGATTACAGCGGCATCAGCACTCTATAAATACACTCAAACAAAAAGTGATGTTAAACCACAAGAATTGCCTTTAGAAAAAATAGGCTTCTTTGTTCAAGACAATGTCCAAAATATCGAAAAAGCGGCGGCTATAGGTCTAGCGATCGCAAAAGGCATGGATTTAGCTCGTGAACTTGGCAATTTACCAGGTAACATTTGTACACCCCGTTATCTAGCTAATCAAGCAATTGAAATTGGTCACAAATTTGATTCCGTGACCACCACAATTCTTGATGAAACTGAGATGGAACAACTTGGCATGGGATCATTATTATCGGTTTCTCGCGGTAGTCGTGAACCTGCAAGACTTATTACCATGAATTATCAAGGTGCTGGCGATGCACGACCTGTCGTTTTAGTCGGCAAAGGTTTAACCTTTGATGCCGGTGGTATTTCGCTCAAGCCTTCACAAGGCATGGATGAAATGAAATATGATATGTGTGGTTCAGCCAGCGTCTTTGGCACCATTTCAGCGATTGCCGAGCTTAACTTACCCATCAATGTCATTGGGGTTGTACCCAGTTCAGAAAACATGCCTGATGGCGATGCCAATAAACCGGGTGATATTGTCACAAGCATGGCAGGGAAAACGATTGAGATCCTTAATACGGATGCCGAAGGTCGCTTGATTTTATGCGATGCATTGACCTATAGCGAGCGTTTTAACCCTGAAATTGTTATCGACATTGCCACCTTAACGGGCGCGGTTATTGTGGCATTAGGTCGTCAAGCAACCGGTTTAATGGCTAACGATCAAACATTAGCTGATGATCTGCTGAAAGCAGGTAATGATAGTTATGATCGGACATGGCAACTACCATTGTGGGATGATTACCAACAACAATTAGACAGTAATTTTGCTGACATCGCGAATGTTGGTGGCAAGGAGGCAGGCAGTGTAACCGCAGCTTGTTTCTTAGCTCGATTTACTGAAAAATTCACTTGGGCTCATTTAGATATCGCCGGTACCGCATGGAACAGTGGTAAAGATAAAGGTGCAACAGGTCGACCTGTTCCTCTTTTAGTGCAATATTTATTGAACAGAATCGCAGCTAAAAACTAACATTTATTGACCATGACTCGTGTTAGTTTTTACATTTTAAAAGGTTCAAAGGCTCATGATCGGCAGGTGTTTGCCTGCCGATTAATTGAAAAAGCCTATAAACAAGGTCACCAGATCTACATTCACACTGACAACATTGAAGAAGCCGAAAAAATTAATCAATTTTTGTGGTCATTTCGTGCAGATAGTTTTATTCCCCATCAATTAATTGATGAGTCAAATGCTGATATCTGTCCAGTGTTAATCGGCCACAATACTAATCCACCTCGTCTGATGGATTTATTGATTAACTTAGCCGCTGAACAACCCATTTTTTTTAGTCAATTTGAACGCGTAGCAGAATTCATAAATGATGATAAACAGCTCAAAATTATGGGGCGAGAACGTTATCGATTCTATCAACAGCGTGGGTATGAACTAACGACCCATAAAATCTGAGTTCAGGCTTCTAAATTAAGCGAAGTAAATTAAAAATAACATTACGAGTCGTGACTAAAGTAGCCAGTATTCTCTTTGTCCAACATTAACAACTTCTCCATGCTTAGACTGTCAACAGGACGGCTATAAAGGTATCCTTGCCCATAATGGCAACCTAAATCTGTTAAAACGCGCTGCTGTGGCACATTTTCTATTCCTTCTGCCACCACGTGAAGTTTAAAATTTTCAGCTAAAGCAAGAATCGCCCGCACCATTGCACTATCCGCATTCTCATATTGCAATCCAGTTACAAAACAGCGATCTATCTTCAACACATCAACAGGGAAGCGTTGTAAGTAACTCAGACTAGAATAACCCGTACCAAAATCATCAAGACTTAAAGAAACACCCAACATTTTAAGTGCATTCATCGTCTCAATGACAGGTTCAATATCATTCATCACCACACTTTCAGTAAGCTCTAATTCTACTTTTTCAACTGAGACTTGGCTTTCAACTAAAATGGAAGCTATACGCGCTGTAAAATCTGGTTGCCAAAATTGTCGTGCCGACACATTAATGGACATATTCATTAATTGCGGATACCGCTGTTCCCAATCATGCATTTGACGACAGGCGGTCAACATTACCCAGTCGCCTAGGGCGAGGATAATCCCTGTCTCTTCGGCTAAAGGAATAAACTCCATAGGCGAAACTAAACCTAACTCAGGGTGTTGCCAGCGTACTAATGCCTCCATGCCGGTCATTCTGTGAGTAATTAAGTTAATTTTTGGTTGATAAAACACCACAAATTGCTCTTGCTCTAAGGCTTGCCGCAATGCTTTTTCTAACGTCACTCGCCGCGTAATTTTTTCATTAATTTTAGCCGTATAAAATTGACTATTATTTCGACCTTGTTGTTTTGCTAAATACATCGCTGAATCGGCGTGCTGAATCAATTCATCGGCATTTTCTGAGTCATCAGGATAAACACTAATACCTAAACTGCCCGTGACCATCAATTCATGCCCGGCAATATTATAGGGTAGCTGCACCGCTTGTAATAAATTATGCGTAATGCTACTGATATTTTCCAAAGCGACTATTTCAGGCAATATAACGACAAACTCATCCCCACCAAAACGAGCGACAGTATCGCCTTTACGCAGCGCATCGGTAAAACGTTTGGCTAATACCTGTAATAATTCATCACCAATTTGATGACCCAATGAATCATTAATAAATTTAAAGTGGTCAATATCAATGAACAGAACCGCCATTTTGGTATTACTACGCGCGGTATGTGAAATGGCTTGCTCCAAGCGATCATGTAATAAATTTCTGTTTGGTAGCTTAGTAAGCTCGTCATGTGTCGCCATAAAGGCAATACGTTCTTCGCTCTTTTTGCGTTCGGTAATATCTTCGATCACGGCAACAAAGTGGGTGATATCACCTTGATTATTTATCAAAGGCGTGATGGTTTGATAAACATCTAACTCACTACCATCTTTACGATAATTTTCTTGCTCACCTTGCCAGATATTGCCCGCTGAAATGGTTTGCCAAATCTCTTTCGTGTAACCTTGTTTATCGCCACGCCCTTTTAAAACATAAGGTGTGCGACCTATCACTTCATCAGCTTGAAATAAGGTTAATCGAACAAATGCCTCGTTCACCCATTCGATGGTGCCATCGACATTGGTGATCATAATTGAATTTGCCGTATTTTCAACGGCCACTCGATGCAAACGCATCAAATTTTGGTCTTCTGTCAATTTGCATAAGACACGTAGACCACCAGCAAATAAAAGCATGATTTTTTGGAATGCCTCATCACATTCATTACGATACGTACTATGCACACCAATAATGCCGGAAGTTGAATCACCTAGATTAAAAGGCAGAAGCACGCCATCATGAAACTCATCATTCACCAATCGCTGTTGCCAAGATGCGGGTTGATTATCTACATTGTTCAGCCGAATAATATTTTTTTCGATAAACTTTGCTTGTAAGTGTGCATCAATATCCTCTAATCCAGACCAAATTCCTTTAACATCAAATAAAAACTGTGTATCTGCGCCAGCATAGAATAGCTGTGTATCCTCACCTTTAGTTAGTTTTATCCAAAATAACCTAACGCCTAAAACATACACCATTTTTTTACACATAAATTCCAGCAAGGCATTATGCTGACACTCGGCAGTTAACACCATCTGCTCTGCCATTCGTAGCGTGTCATTCACAGCACGTTCCATTCGCTCACTTTGTATATTTTCAATCGTACCCACGATCATAGCTTCAGTCATAGATTGGCTTTCTATATCTCGCTGCAATGACATATTGACCCATAGAAAGCCATGATCAGCAGTTAATAATCTCACCTCGCCCAGCCAACTCTGCGCTGTATTATTCCCTAAAGCAGTTAGCATACGTTCTACTAAATGCTGTTCCGCCGGATGAATAAAGTCTTTAACCGGTTGATTGATCGCGTGCTGAAAATCATAACCTGTCATTTTTTTCCAAACGGGGCTTAAAAATCGCCAAGTACCCCTGCCATCGATCTGTACAATGACCTCTCGAATATGGGTAACCACACGACGATATCGTTGTTCGGAATCAAGCAGCTGTTTTTTTTCTATGGTCAATTCATCGTACATGCTTTGTAAAACATGGTTTAAATCACCGATTTCATCATGATTTTTTATATTGAACACAGGTAATAAACGATCACTCGCATATGCCTTTGCCCGTTCAGCCATCATAATTAATGGACGCACCATTAATCTTTTGACAGCAGTATGAATTAACAAAGCCAACAACATCACTGTAAACAAGATGATCAATGATGTTCTTAATATCGTTTTTTGCAAGGGCGCTAAAATTTCTTGTGTAGGCACCAACCTAAAGTAATGCCATCCCATCGGTTCAATTAGACTCGCAACCACTTGATACTCTTTATCATCAATAGTGACAGGCGTTAAGGTAGCCGCACTAACAGATAGGTCATCATTAAAGATGTCTCGTAGATTCTGCTCTTTTAAACTCAATTTAAAGGTATCGGGATTCGTCTTTAATAAATCTTGCCATTGTCCCGCTAAAATAAAATCACCTTCTGCTGTTAATAAGAAGTGCTGTTGCTGAGGATACTCTTTATCTTGTAAGTAAAGCAGATCAACTAATTGATTAACATTAATATCCATACCTAACGTAGCACGCCATTCACCAGCAATATCTAAAGGATAAACAGCGCTGATGATCCATGATTCAGGAACCGGATCAAACAAGGCTGGAGTCCATTTCAAGGTTCTCTCTGGATTATTTTCTGGTGATGCCAAAGTCATCCATGGTGTATTAGTATAATCAGTATTTTCAGTCATCAAATAGACAAAATCGGGATGGGCTAAGTTAAAAATCAATTCACTACGATCATGCCCTAACATCCAAATATTATTAAAAATAGGATTAGTGGTGGTCGATGCACCAAATACGTCAAACACGTCTAATGCAGACAGATAAAATTGCTTATTTTGCTTTGTGAGTACGATGTCAGAAGGTAAAAACACCCCCGTTTGCTCGCGCCCATCAAAATATTGTTTACGATTACGCCAAGCCCCATCCTCAAACTGCATCAGTTTATGTGCAAATAAAGAATCAAGGTCAGTCGAAACAGGCAGCTTTAGTTGTTTATTTAATAGTCTAGATAAAGCAGTTAATTTTGGCGTGGCAAGTTGTAACAAAAGTTCATCATAAACGATGGTTTTTTGCGTTTGCGTTGTTAGTTTTCCTAACTCGGATTGCAGCAAGGTTTGTTTTGAATTCTGATAGTAAAACCATACCGATGGAAGCGTCACCAAAACCACACTCACAACCACAATCAAGCTCACCTTCCGTGAGATATTCATTTAGATCCTCCAAATATGTCTGCTTGTGTGTGTCTACTAACTAACATCCGTAACCATATTTCAATAACATCACGGTATAATGCACATCTTATTTTATTAATACAACTTTAGAAAAAACCATGGAAAAAACCTACACACCTGACGAAATCGAACAACGCTGGTACCAAACATGGGAACAGAACGGCGAATTTAAACCCTCAGGTGAAGGTACTCCTTACGCCATCATGTTGCCACCTCCCAATGTAACGGGTCGTTTACACATGGGTCACGCTTTCCAAGATACGATCATGGATACCTTAACGCGTTATCATCGAATGAAAGGTGATAACACCTTATGGCAAGCAGGCACTGATCACGCTGGTATCGCTACTCAAATGGTCGTCGAACGTCAGCTCAATGCTGAAGGGAAAACGCGCCATGATCTAGGCCGTGAAGCATTCATCGATCGTATTTGGGATTGGAAAAAAGAGTCAGGTGGAGAAATAACAACTCAACTTCGTCGCCTAGGCACCTCGATGGATTGGGAACGTGAACGTTTCACCATGGATGATGGTTTATCTGAAGCAGTTAAAAATGTCTTTGTTCAGTTGCATGAAGAGGGTTTGATTTATCGCGGTAAACGTCTCGTAAACTGGGATCCAGTTTTACACACTGCCGTATCAGATCTTGAAGTATTATCTGAAGAAGAATCTGGTCACATGTGGCATTTCCGTTACCCACTAACAGATGGTTCTGGTTATTTAGTGGTGGCGACAACTCGTCCTGAAACCATGTTTGGTGATAGTGCCGTTGCCGTACATCCAGAAGATGAACGTTACCAACACCTCATTGGCAAAACAATTACTTTGCCTTTAGTTGGCCGTGAAATTCCGATTATTGCTGATGATTATGTCGATCCTGATTTTGGTACAGGTTGTGTAAAAATCACCCCAGCTCATGACTTTAATGATGCCGAAGTGGGTCTACGTCATAATCTTCCAAAGTACAATATTCTTACCATTAATGCCGCAATCAATGACGAAGCACCCATCAAATATCGTGGTTTAGATCGCTATGAAGCACGTGATGTTGTTGTTCACGATTTGAAAGAACTCGGTTGGTTAGAAAGCATTAAAGAACATACGTTGATGGTTCCGCGTGGTGACCGCTCTGGTGCCGTTATCGAACCTTTATTAACCGACCAATGGTATGTAAAAGCCGATGTATTAGCCGAACCTGCTGTTCAAGCAGTGAAAGAAGGCAAAATAAAATTTGTGCCCGCGAACTGGGATAAAACCTTCTACAACTGGATGGATGGTATTCAAGATTGGTGTATCTCTCGTCAGATCTGGTGGGGCCACCGTATCCCAGCTTGGTATGATGAAGCAGGCACTGTCTATGTTGGTCATGATGAAGCCGCCGTTCGTGCAAAACACAATATAACCGCTGAGATAAACTTAACACAAGACGAAGACGTACTAGATACATGGTTCTCGTCTGCCCTATGGCCTTTCTCAACATTAGGTTGGCCTGAAAAGACCGATGCATTAAAAACGTGGTATCCAACCAGCGTATTGGTCACTGGTTTTGATATCATTTTCTTCTGGGTTGCTCGGATGATGATGATGGGTATCAAATTCATGGACGATGTGCCGTTTAAAGAGGTTTACATCCATGGTTTAGTACGTGATTCTCACGGTCATAAGATGTCAAAATCAAAAGGTAATGTACTTGATCCTATTGATATAATCGATGGTATTGATCTTGAATCTTTAGTCGCTAAACGTACTTCTGGCATGATGCAGCCACAACTTGCCGCAAAGATTGAAAAAACCACACGTAAAGAATTTCCAGAAGGCATTGATGCACACGGTACCGATGCGATGCGTTTCACCTTTGCATCATTAGCTTCAACTGGTCGTGATATCAACTTTGATATGAACCGTATAGGCGGTTACCGTAACTTCTGCAACAAGTTATGGAATGCAGCACGTTATGTATTAATGAATACCGAAGATCAAGACACGGGTATTGAGAATAGTGATATTGAATTAAGTCTCGCAGATCGTTGGATTATTTCAAAACTGCAAACAACAGGACAAGCTGTAACCGCAGCAATTGAAGCGTATCGTTTTGACCATGCCGCCCAAGAAATCTACGAATTTATCTGGAACAACTATTGTGACTGGTATTTAGAACTATCAAAACCTGTACTGAATAACGATCACGCCTCGGATGCGGCTAAACGAGGCACTCGTCGTACTTTAGTTCGCGTATTAGAAACAGTTTTACGTTTAGCGCATCCGTTTATGCCCTTTATTACCGAAGAAATTTGGCAAACCGTATCGCCATTAGCCGGTAAAACGGGCAATAGCATTATGAGCCAAGCTTATCCAATAGCTGATTTAAGCAAAGTTGATGATACTGCTGTTGCTGATATGGAATGGATGATGGAATTCATTACCGGTATTCGCTCAATTCGTTCACAAATGAATATCCCACCGAAAAAGAAATTACCCGTATTACTCAAAGACAGCGCTGATATTGATCAAAATAGATTAGCGGCGAATCGCGACTTCTTAAGCCGTCTCGCTAACCTTGAAAGTATTGCTTTATTAGAAGGCGACGCCCCTGCTTCTGCCACTGCATTAGTTGGTAAGATGGAAATCTTAATTCCATTAGAAGGTTTAATTGATAAACAAGCTGAACTTGATCGTCTTGATAAAGAAATCACAAAATTAGATAAAATCATCAAGCAATCATCGGGGAAATTAAGCAATGAAAACTACGTCGCCAAAGCACCTGCTGATGTAGTGCAAAAAGAACGTGAAAAATTGGGTGAGATGAAACAAGCCTTATCTCAACTACAACAGCAACGTGATTCATTAGCTTAACGTTTGCTCAATCGTTTTGTCTAAAAAGGGTCAGTTTATTTAAATAAACTGACCCTTTTTAGTTTGCATCGGCTATATTTACATTTGCTTTACTCATCTAAGGACAGAATGAAGATGCAAAATGGCGTTATTTCTAATTGGAATGAAGAAAAAGGTTTTGGGTTCATCACCTCAAAATCAGGTGGGAAAGCAGTCTTCACACATATTAGTGACTATAGTAAAAGTCATCAAAAACCTTTCAAGGGACTTGAAGTTCAATATATTATTGGCCGCGATTCCAAAGGCCGAATGTGCGCAATAAAAGTCATCCCACTGAATGGTCATAAAAAAAGTAGCACTCATATAAGACGAAAATATCTGCCGATGATCTTATTATTAAGTTTTACAAGTATTACTATTTTTGTTTTTAATCGCCACTTAATACCAGTTAGCCTAATAGCACTTTATATAACAATGAGCATCATCACATTTATCATGTATGCAAAAGATAAAAAGGCTGCTCAATCAGATACTTGGCGAACGCCTGAAAGTACCTTACATACGCTATCTATATTAGGTGGTTGGCCAGGCGCTACTATTGCACAAAGTTTTTTAAGACATAAGTCCAAAAAAGTTTCTTTTAAAGTTACTCATTGGATAACAGTAATAGTTAATTGTGGTGCTCTATATTGGTTGATAACGCCACAAGGAAGTTTCTGATAGCAGTACATTTTTGATTAATCTGCCCCGCTATATAACCCGTGTGTATTTTCGATAGCTAGGCTGCCAAAATTGTTCTTCAATCGCAGCGATTAAGTCAGCGTCCATCATCTTTGGTGCAACACCTTGTTGTTGCCCGATTTTGCTAATAGCAAAAGCCATTTTTTTACTCAAATTGGCAATTTCTGTCAATGGTGGTAGTAATGCGCCTTGCCCTGATTTTAATATTGGGGAAGCTTGAGCCAATTGTTCACTGGCAACAATAAGCATCTCATCGCTTACTCGAGTGACACCACCAGCAACCACCGCTAAACCAAAGCCAGGGAAGATGTAGCTATTGTTACATTGTGGAATAATATAATGCTGACCTTGATATTCAACCGGCGTAAATGGGCTACCAGTGGCAATAATAGCTAGACCCTTTGTCCAATTCACGAGTTGTTCAGGTGTCGCTTCAATTTGGCGAGAAGGATTACTTAAAGCCAGAATTATAGGACGCTCGCAATTTAGCGACATTGTTTCAATCAAGCTTTGAGTAAACAAGCCTGCTTGGCCTGATACACCGACAAGAACCGTAGGCTTAGCATATTTAACAACGTCGGCTAAAGAGGCATAATCATGACTAAGTTGCCAATCGGTTACTGCGGATTTAGTTTGAATCAATGCCTGTTGAAAATTAGGTAGGCCACTCATGCCTTCAGTCAATAGGCCATGGCGATCAACCATATAAACTTGGCTACGTGCCTGCTGTTCTGATAATCCTTCAGAGCACATTTGTACAATGATTTGTTCTGCAATGCCACATCCTGCCGATCCCGCACCAGCAAATAATACGCGCTGCTGACTTAAACGTTCATTTTTAGCATAACTTGCGGCTAACAAAGTACCTACTGTGACGGCGGCGGTGCCTTGAATATCATCATTAAAACAGCATATTTCATCGCGATAACGTGTGAGTAACGGTAAGGCATTAGTTTGATTAAAGTCTTCAAACTGAAGTAATACTTTAGGCCAGCGTTTTTTAACCGCTTTAATAAATAAATCTAAAAATGCATCATAATCAGTCTGTTCAATTCTTTGATGATGCCAGCCCATGTAAAACGGGTCATTTAATAACTGTTGATTATTGGTACCAACATCCAGCATGATAGGTAAAGTATAGGCTGGACTAATGCCACCACAAGCCGTGTATAAAGACAGTTTACCAATGGGTATTCCCATTCCTCCAATACCTTGATCACCCAAGCCTAAGATACGGCTGCCATCTGTTACCACTATCACTTTTACATTGGCCTTAGTTACATTCGCTAGTATGTCATCAATGTGGTCACGGTCAGGATAAGCAATAAATAAGCCTCTTGCCCGTCGATATATTTCAGAAAAACGCTCACAGGCATCACCCACTACTGGTGTATAAATGATTGGCATCATCTCTTCAAGATGATCTTGTACCAAACGATAAAATAGAGTTTCATTGCTATCTTGTGTGGCGCGAAGAAATATATGTTTATTGATCGGCTCGTCAAAACTTAAATATTGCTGATAAGCACGGGTTACTTGTTGTTCAATTGTTTCGAATCGTCGTGGCAACAAGCCTAGTAAATTAAAGTCTTTGCGTTCTTGAGCATCAAAAGCACAGCCCTTATTAAGTAAGGATATACTTAATAAGGTAGGCCCCGAAGCAGAAATATTTATCGGGCGTAAAGGCTTATTGGTACTCATAGCTACTCAACTTTTAGAGTGATTGATAGATTTCGATTAAATCGATGATTAGCCAGTTATAGTTCAGATAGGGATTCAGTGCAAACTTAATTGCGTTAAATATTTAAACTGATGCGTTATCACTTAAACGTATATGCTGAAGTTAGAGAAGAGTTTATCTTGAGAAGTTAGCATTAAGCTTAGAATTTAAATATTATTTCCAAGATCACGGTATAAACGCTATTGAAAAATATTCACAATGCAGTAGAACAGGATGGATTTAAACTATAACGCTATGCGTTGCTATATTGAGGGCAAGGAGATGACGTTCTTATCAGTGAGAGTCTAATCAAACTCACAGTGTATTTTATAATTGAACCATTATGGAAGTCTATAATAGACTCACATCAAGCTGAGTCTGTTAGCTTATTGGCAAGGAAGGCCCTGATTATCGCCTTGATTTGACCTACCCTGCCAAACTAATTGCTCGTTGTGTAAGTGACTGTTTTTAATACTGAACCATCTAACTTTTTTAAAACATACCCAGTTGTAGTTGAGCGGCTTCGTTCATCATGTCTTTCGTCCAAGGTGGATCCCAGACTAGTTCGACGTGAACCTCATTAACGTTAACTACCGTACCCACTTTATCTTCTATTTCACCCGGAAATGATTGAGCTACCGGACAACCTGGCGCAGTTAAGGTCATTTTTATTTCTACGTTGTATTCTTCACTCACGGCAATATCATAAATAAGGCCCAATTCGTAAATATTGACCGGAATTTCAGGATCATAGATGGTTTGCAACATCTCGATCACGTCTTCTTTAACTTCTTCTGAGCTCACTTCAAAATCCTCTTTAGTCATCATTTTGGCGTATTATTCAGTCGATACTGAAATGTCATGATCGCTATCCATTGCAGCATGTAGCGTATGCCATGACAAGGTGGCGCATTTTACGCGTGCAGGAAATTCTTTGACACCACTCAGTACTGCTAACTTGCCTAAGGATGATGAATCAATTTCTTCACCCGTCATTTGTTTGTGCACCAGTTCATAAAGTGCTTCGGCTTCAGCCAAGGTTTTCCCCTTAAGCGCCTCCGTCATCATTGATGCAGAAGATACAGAAATGGCACAACCACTGCCTTGAAAGCTAACATCCTCAATCACATCGCCATTTAATTTCAAAAACACCACCAAAGTGTCACCACATAATGGGTTATTGCCATGGGCCAGATGATTGGCATCGGCCATTTCCCGAAAGTTTCGCGGCTTTTTATTGTGATCCATGATCACTTCTTGATATAGATCTCGTAAATCTGCATTACTCATTAAGCGAATAGCTCCTGTACTTTTTTGATTCCGCCCACAAGGGCATCTATTTCATCAAAGGTATTATAAAAAGCAAACGATGCACGTGCTGTCGCCGGAATACCAAAAAATTGCATAACAGGCTGAGCGCAATGATGTCCAGTACGTATTGCCACGCCTTGTTGATCAAAAATGGTACCGACATCATGTGGGTGGACACCTTCGATCATGAAGGACAACACGCTAGCTTTTTGTGCTGCTGTACCTATAATTCTGACACCAGATATCGCAGTTACTTTTTCAGTTGCCGCGACCAATAAGGCGTGTTCATGTGCTGCCAAGTTAGCGATACCAAAACTATTCATGTAATCAATGGCAGCACCTAGGCCAATTGCGCCTGAAATATTGGGCGTGCCAGCTTCAAATTTATACGGTAATTCATTGTATTCAGTGTGAGCGAAACTAACTGATAAAATCATATCGCCGCCACCTTGCCAAGGTGACATCGCTTCTAATAACGCTTGTTTGCCATAAAGTGCACCAATACCAGTAGGTGCAAACATTTTATGGCCTGAAAATACATAAAAATCACAATCTAAATCTTGTACATCAACAATCATGTGTGGCACGGCTTGCGCACCATCGACCAACACGGGGATATTTTTGGCATGAGCTTGCGCGATCATGTCTTTAATAGGATTAATCGTACCCAAAGCATTCGATACATGACCTATCGCCATGATTTTTGTTTTACTGGTCAGCAATTCATCCAGTGTCGATAAATCGAGCTCACCGAGCATTGTCATTGGAATAACGTTAAGTTTTGCACCCGTTTGTTCACATAACATTTGCCAAGGCACAATATTCGCATGATGTTCCATATGACTGATCAGAATCTCATCACCGGCTTGTAATTGTGGTCGTACAAAGCTCTGTGCCACTAGATTAACGGCCTCAGTTGCACCGCGAACAAAGATAATCTCTTTATCCGTTTGTGCATTAAGAAAACCACGTACTTTATCACGTGCACCTTCATAAGCATCGGTGGCTCGCTGACTTAAACGATGCACACCACGGTGTACATTAGCGTTATCCTGCCGATAATAATTAGCAACAGCATCTATTACTTGATTAGGCTTCTGACTACTGGCTGCATTATCTAAATACACCAAGGGATTACCATTGACTTGCTGATGCAATATTGGAAAGTCTTTTCTAATAGCAGTAAGATCTAACAGACTCATGCGATGACTCCTACTCTCTCGCCACCTGCACGAGGTAAATGTAGGTTAATTAGCGCCGACATAGCTTGTCTAATGTCTTCCGCAGGAATGCGTTCTAACACTTCTACGGCAAAGGCATGGGTCAACAAACTACGCGCGCTCACTTCGTCTAATCCACGGGCTCGTAAAAAGAACAAATGATCTTCATTTAATTGACCAACAGTGCTGCCATGGCCACATTTAACGTCATCGGCATAAATTTCCATTTCAGGCTTAGTATCAATCTCACAACCACGTGATAACAACATGTTGCGATTACTTTGATTAGAGTCCGTTTTTTGAGCATCTTTATGCACAATCACTTTGCCATTAAATACTGCATGACTATTGCCATCTAATACGCCTTTATACAACTCATCACTGGTGGTATTGGGTACGACATGATCAATACGCGTGTGATTATCAACGTGTTGTTCGCCAGTCACTAGATACAATCCATCCATTGTGACATGAGACTGCTCACCTAATAATTGACTATGTATATCATTACGCGCGAGTTTGGCACCCAAAGAAACATTATTAGTATTCCAATGACTACTTGCGGCTTGTTTCGCGGCTAACGTAGCAATATGAAAGGCATTTTTAGATTCTTGCTGTAATTTGTAATGATTGAGCACCGCATTATGCGCTAATACCACTTCAGTCACGACGTTGGTTAATGAAGTAGTATCATTGAGACCGACATAATGCTCAACCACGGTCGCTTGGCTTGTTTCGGCAAGTACAATCACATTTCGTAAATGGGTGGCGAGTGCTTCCGTGGTTCCGGTATTAATGACTAATAACTCAATCGACTTAGCGATTTGAGTGTCACTATCCACACTAATGACAACTCCTTCTTGCATCAACATAGTATTCAGTGCATTAAAACCCGCTTTTTCAGGGTTAATCTGATTTCCTAGATGAGGTTGTGCTAGCTCCAATCCAGCTGATAATGGCCGAATGACTATACCTGCTGGCAAATTATCGAGCTGAGACAGCTCCGCGGAAAAAATACCATCAATAATAACAACTCGGTAAGCATCCGTTAATAACGCTAATTGTTCACATTGTTCAACAGTTATCGAGCTTGTTTGAGCTTGATGTGTAAAGGCTTGTTGACCCATAGCCCACAAACTAGTGTATTTCCAATCTTCTTCTTTTTTTGCTGGCAAGCCATGATGATTAAATTGCGCTAACGCTTTTAATCGCATGCTGTTTAACCAAGCAAATTCTTGGCCTGGTAATGTTATTTCTTTGGCAACACTAGCAAAAGGTGTCACCAACTCGGTGAGTTGTTTCATACAGGCAAACCCTCCGTGTCTTCGTTGACCCAGCTATAACCGGTTTTTTCGAGTTCTTTCGCTAATTCTTTATCGCCAGATTTTACGATACGTCCTTCAGAAAGCACATGAACAAAGTCAGGCACAATATAATCAAGTAAACGTTGGTAATGCGTGATCATGATGATAGAACGGTTTTGTGAGCGTAAAGCATTCACACCGTCAGAGACCGTTTTTAAAGCATCAATATCTAAGCCAGAATCTGTTTCATCAAGAATAGCTAATGACGGTTCCAACAATGCCATTTGTAAGATCTCATTGCGTTTTTTTTCACCGCCAGAGAACCCCTCGTTTACACTACGGTGTAAAAACTGCTCGTCCATCTTAACTAGTGCCATTTTGCTACGGACCAGTGTTAAAAAATCGATAGCATCGAGGTCTTCTAAACCTTGATATTTACGTACCGCGTTTAATGCTGCTTTTAACAAATAGATATTGCTAACACCAGGAATCTCCACAGGATATTGGAAAGCTAGAAAGATACCTCGTTGCGCACGTTCTTCCGGCGCTAGTGATAATAGATTTTCTTCTTTATATATCACTTCACCTTGTGTAATTTCATAACCATCACGACCCGCAAGCACGTTCGACAAGGTACTTTTCCCAGCACCATTTGGACCCATGATGGCATGTACTTCGCCCTCATTCACCGTCAAATTAATACCACGAAGAATTTCTTTGCCATCTATGCTTGCATGGAGGTTTTTAATTTCTAACATTTTCATTATGTATTATCTCTTTAAATCAAATAAATATCGTCATACTAGCGCGCTATTTCGTCAAAATTGACTAGTCAGCGTTTAGATCCCCGCATACAGATAGCAGGAATGACGTATTTTGTTTCGAATGTCATTTATCGGTGTAAAGCTTGGGTTAACCCACAGAACCTTCTAGTGATAAACCTAATAAGTTTTGTGCTTCAACAGCAAATTCCATCGGTAGCTCACGAATAACTTGCTTACAAAAACCATTTACAATCATCGAGACCGCATCTTCTAAATCCAAACCACGCTGTTTGCAATAGAACAGTTGGTCTTCGCTTATTTTGGAGGTCGACGCTTCATGCTCTACTTGCGCTGTTGGATTTTTAACCTCGATATATGGGAAGGTATGCGCCGCCGATAAATCACCAATCAATAACGAATCACACTCTGTGTAGTTACGACCATTCTCCGCATTGGGTCCCATGCGTACTAATCCGCGATAGGCATTTTGCGAACGACCGGCTGAAATACCCTTTGAAATGACAGTTGAACTGGTATTCTTACCCAAATGAATCATTTTCGTTCCGGTATCCGCTTGTTGCATATTGTTGGTCACAGCAACAGAATAAAATTCACCGACTGAGTTATCACCCTGCAAAATAACACTAGGATATTTCCAAGTAATCGCCGATCCCGTTTCAACTTGTGTCCATGAAACTTTAGAACTTTCACCGCGACATGCAGCACGCTTAGTCACAAAATTAAAGATCCCGCCACGACCATTTTCATCGCCTGGATACCAGTTTTGCACTGTTGAATATTTAATTTGTGCACGGTCATGAGCCACTAACTCTACAACGGCAGCATGCAACTGATTTTCATCACGCATGGGCGCTGTACAGCCTTCCAAATAACTCACGTATGAATCATCATCAGCAATAATCAAGGTGCGTTCAAACTGTCCTGTATTAGCGGCATTGATACGGAAATAGGTTGATAGCTCCATCGGGCAACGTGTACCTTTTGGAATATAAACAAAAGAACCATCACTAAACACCGCAGAGTTTAACGCCGCGTAGAAATTATCTTTATAAGGAACAACACTACCCAAATATTTTTTTATTAATTCAGGATAGGCATGCACCGCTTTCGAAAATGGCATAAATATTATGCCTTCTTCCGCTAATTTATCCTGAAATGTATTTGCAACCGATACACTATCGAACACAGCATCAACGGCCACGCCAGCTAAACGAGCACGTTCTGCTAGTGGTACGCCAAGTTTTTCATAGGTGCGTAACAATTCTGGATCGACCTCATCGAGGCTCTTAGGTCCATCGGTTTTTTTCTTTGGCGCCGAGTAGTAACTAATTGCTTGATAATCAATCTCAGGATAATGGACATGAGCCCATTCAGGCGTTTCTAGAGTAAGCCAATGACGAAAGGCTTGTAATCGCCACTCTAATAAGAATTCTGGCTCACCTTTAATTCGTGAAATATCGCGCACCGTTTGCTCACTTAATCCTACCGGCAAACTATCCGACTCAATGTCAGAGATGAATCCTGCCGAATATTCTTTAGGAACGAAATCTTCTATTTGCTGCTTTTGTTCAGCCATTAATCTCACCATCCTTCGTTGTAACTAAAGCCATCGCGTTTGTCGATGGATAAAAATGTATTGGGCTCACGCTTTCTGAAGCGACTTGGGGCACCAACATATCAGACAACTTCACTTCATCCAATGCATGAAACACCGCATTATTAATTCGTGTCCAGTTAGTCTGAATAGAGCAATGATTTTCTTGGTCACAATGACTTTCACTGCCTACGCATTCGGTTAAAGCAATAGGGCCTTCTATTGCGGTAATAATCTCAGCAACCGATATTTTTTTCGGACTGCGCTGTAAGCTATAACCACCATGTGCACCACGTTCCGAAATCAACAAACTCGCTTGTGATAATGCTTTTAATACTTTTTTCACCGTTGGTAATGGAACCTGTACCGCATCAGCAAGCGCATGTGCGCTGTGTTGCACATCTGTTTTTTGAGCCAAATAGCTCATCAAAACAATACCGTAATCAGTTAATTTTCCCATTCGTAACATATGGCACCCTCTTAATATGGGACTATTATAGTACCATTTAAAATAATAACCAAGTTAAACGCTCAGTTATTTCAATTAATAATCCTTATAAAAATGTGAGAGAATAACTGACGGTGAACTTTATCTGCTTTGTTGCTTACTAAAGACAATCATCAGCTTACTGATGAGCACTTACAATTTATGTTAAATAACCCTACTGATTCGAGATCCTTTAAATGAAATTAAAAACACTCGCAATTCTTCCTTTTTTATTTGGAGCCCCTGTAATGGCTGATACAAATGCCTCAAAACTAGATACTGAACAGCAGCAATTAAGCTATATTTTCGGCATTCAAGTCGGTCAAAATATGATGTCTGAAGGTGTTGATTTAGACATGGATTCTTTCACAGCTGGTGTTGCTGACATGTTTGCTGGTAAACAACCACAGTTAGATCAGACAACCGCCGAAAAAGTCATTGGTGCTTTCCAACAGAAAAAAGCCAAAGAACTAGCTGAAGTCATGAATGCTAAACAAAAAATTGCTCAAACTTACCTTGATGATAATGGCAAAAAAGATGGCGTAGTGACTACTGCTAGCGGCTTGCAATACACCATTGTTAAAGAAGGTGATGGCGCAACACCGACTGAAACTGACAAAGTTATTGCTAACTATAAAGGTACTTTGTTAGATGGTACTGTATTTGACAGTTCATATGATCGCGGCGAACCAGCAACATTTCCAGTTAATGGCGTAATTCAAGGCTGGCAAGAAACGTTAAAAATGATGAAAGAAGGCGCTGAATGGCACATAGTTGTACCCGCTAATTTAGCTTATGGTCCTCGTGGCGCTGGCCAAGGTTCACCAATTGGTCCTAATGAAACATTGATTTTTGATATTGAATTGATTGCAATTACCAAATAATTTCAAGCCATTCAAATAAAAAAGGCCATATCATATTGATATGGCCTTTTTTTAACTATTATTTAAGTAAAATCAATTCGCTAAGTAACGCTTATGTTTTGAGGGCTTAAGTGCCTGAAGGTCAACCATCACTAAACCATCAATACAGTTACCAAAATCAGCGTCGACACTGAAATCTATAAAGCGTACTCCGCCAGTCTCACACAAATCAGCATATTGTTTATACAGTGTTGGAATACTGACATTCATATGGGCTAATTGAATCCGCATCGCTTTAAAATCGGCATCATAATCGAGCCCAGTGATAACTTCATTAACTCTTTGTTGCAGCTCCCCATCTAGGCGGTATGGCACGCGTGCAGTGGCAAGTTGATTTATATCTTTAAAATAGGTCTGATAGAAACATGTAATTAGTCCTTTAGCAAATTCTGGATAACTATCACTTAAGCTGACCGGGCCAAATAAATAACGTATTTCAGGGTAACGCTTTAAGTAGGCGCCGATTCCATACCAAAGATAATCTAGGCTCCGCTTTCCCCAATATTTTGGGCTAACAAAACTTCGACCCAGCTCAATCCCTTGCTCAAAAAATCGTGCCATTTCTTTTTGGTTATAATCAAATAATTCCTGACTATAAATGCCACGTGTATCTGATTTTAAAAGTACACTTTTTACTTCAGCCAAACGGTATGCACCGGCAATTTCAAGATCCTGTTCATCCCATAAAATCAAATGGCGGTAATCTCGATCATAACTATCTAGATCACTTTTTTTACCTGTACCTTCACCTACCTGACGAAAAGTAATTTCACGTAATCGACCAATTTCATGCATCACCGCCGAGTCAGATTTATAATCAAACAAATATATTTTCTTACCGTCAGTTGTTTCACCTAGCAACTCTGCTTGTTGTAATTCCTTTTTAATTGCGCGACGTTCCTGAGGATGAACAATTGTTTGTTCCGTCTCAAATAATGGCGACTTTCCTTTACCTATACGATATAAATGACGCCTAATCAGCTTTGCGGTTTCTTTCTTTGCTAAAGGTAAGGCTTTAATATGCTGATATGGAATTGACTGGCCGACTCGCAAATTAATTGTTTGCGAGCTTTTATTGAAAATCTCATGCGCCAACAACATGCCTGCCAAAGGCTTATATACCATTGAGCTGCTATAAAATAATGATGAATTTCTAGCATCGACATAAACCGGTAGTATTGGCGAGTTAGTCTTTTTTGCAAAATGTAGAAATCCACTTGTCCATTGGCCATCGCGTACACCATTGGGTCTAATTCGTGACACTTCACCAGCGGGAAAAACAATAACGGCTTCATCATTATTTAGGCAATTAATAATATTGGCAATACTGCTCTTCTGAGTCGCTTTATTTAAATTATCAACTGGTAGTAATAAGTTTGTGACCGCTTGAAAACTCATCAACATATCGTTGACGACAATTTTCACATCGCGTCTAACCTCACCGACAAGTTTTAACAGGGATAAGCCATCTAAAGCGCCTAAAGGATGATTAGCAACGATTACAACTCGTCCTGAAGCCGGAATATTACTGCGTTCACGATGTGAAATTGAATAACTGAATTTGAAGTGATCTAATACTTGTTCGATAAAATCGAAACCCTTCAAATCCTGATGGGTAACTAAAAACTGATTAACTTGATGTTCGTATGATAGTTTGCGCAGTAAACCAAGGGTTGGCTTTTTTATCCAAGGACTTTTGTGCTCAAAATTAGGGAATTTTTGTTGGATAGCACTTTCAATATTAAGCATTTCTCACCTCTCATTTGCCTTATTTCTAAAGCATAAAGGAGATGTGTTACAGCTTGATAATGATTACGTTACCGTTTCATGACAGGTTGATAGATGGTATTAATGTTCTTCAGCATGCGTTAAATAAAGTGTAAGCCCAATCAGAGCAATACCACCAGCCAGAGCCAATAATTCTAAAGATCCGTGAAAGTCCATCGTAATCGCATGCTCAAAAAAGTTCACAATTAAAATCATGATAATCACGCGGCCAAGGCGAGTTTTTAGATCATCAAGACTATTAATGGCTAAAACGGACGATGATGTTTCAGACTCTTCAGCTTGTTCGATTTTGCTGATAAATAGCTCGTATAACCCTAAAGAAAAGATTAATAAAACGGTTGCTAATAAATAACCATCAATCACTTCTACAACATGGGTAACCGTTTGAGCACGAAAATCTTTTCGCGCCTCGCCAATCAAATCTGGTGAAAGATAGTCAGTTAGATGGCACACCATATAGAAGGCATCGACAGAGGCCATATAAAACATCGCAAAGGCAGTGATTAAACTAACTATAACGGCAACAATGACCACAAAGCGGCTATTCCAAAGCAGCGTTTCAAACACTTTTTCAATCATGATTTACACCAACTTAAGATTATTATACGGCTTGTACTGGAATGGCATGACGCGTGTTGATGATGTCATTATTCTCATTCAGATAAACCAGTGTAGGTTTGAAGTTGGCGATTTCTTTTTGATCGAGCACGGTGAAAGCACAAATGATAATACGATCGCCTGGCGATGCTTTATGTGCAGCTGCACCATTTACCGAAATTATTTGTGAGCCGGCCTCAGCACGAATCGCGTACGTAATAAAACGATTACCATTGGCGACATTATATATATGGATCTGTTCATATTCGTGAATACCAGCAGCTTCCAAGAAATTACTGTCGATCGCACAAGAGCCTTCATACTCTAATTCAGAGTGTGTTACACAGGCACGATGTAGCTTTGCTTTTAATAGAGTCAGTTGCATATCCGACCATTTGTAGTTGATTAGCTAGACATTATCGCTTTTTCAACAATATCAGGCAAGATCACAAGCAATATTGTCGATTAAACGGACCTTTCCTAATCGTGCGGCAGCAAGAATTCTTAAGTTATTATCGCCTGACATTGCCCGCGCTAGGTCATCTGCTCGTCTAATATCAACATATTCAGCTTCAAAGCCCAATCCTTGCAGTTTAATGATGGCTTCTTGCTGTAGAGCGGGAAAATCTTGGTTTCCTATATCAAGTTTCTGTTTAACGTAACGTAAGGTTTGATATAAACCTGATGCTTGATCTCGCTGTTGCACAGTCAAATGTTGATTACGTGAACTCATTGCTAAACCGCTTTTTTCACGATGCGTTGTTGAACCTATAATATCAACTGGCAAATTAAGATCGCGCACTAAGCGTTTAATTAATAATAGTTGTTGATAATCTTTTTCACCAAACAGGGCAATGTCAGCTTGGACTATATTTAATAATTTAGTCACTATAGTTGCCACACCATCAAAATGACCCGGCCGCTTAAGTCCACAAAGTTTATCATCCATATTAGGCACTATAACGTTGGTATGCGGGGTCATACCCTTTGGGTACATGATGTCTACTGTAGGTGTAAATATAACATCACACTCTACTGAGCTTAACATTTGAATATCAGCTTTGACGGTACGAGGATAAGCAGATAAATCTGCTTTGTCATCGAACTGCAGAGGGTTAACAAAAATACTGACCACGACTCTATCGGCCAACTCACTCGCTTTTCTTACTAAAGAAAGATGCCCCTGATGGAGATTACCCATCGTTGCTACAAATGCAATTGTCTGTTTATGATTGCGCCAAGCCTTAATTTGCGCTCGTAAGGCGGTAATTGTTTCAACACTTTGCATTAATATTGCTGCTCTAAAGTAGGAAATTGACCCGATTTCACATCTATTACATATTTGGCAATCGCGGATTGAATGCCGCCGGTATCAGCCAGAAAATCATAACTAAACCGAGGACGCTTACCAGGCGTCAAGCCTAACATGTCATATAGAACAAGAACCTGACCATCACACTGGCTACCAGCACCAATACCAATGACCGGAATAGTTAATGTATTAGTGATTTTTGTCGCTAATTCTGCCGGGACACATTCTAATACCACCATATCCGCTCCAGCTTCTTGTAAAGCTATCGCATCGCTGATTAATTCATCTGCTGTTTCGGCATCTCGTCCTTGCACCCGATAACCGCCAACACGGTGTACAGATTGGGGTAATAAACCTAAATGTGCACACACAGGAATACCTCGCGCGGTAAGTTGCTCAATCGTCGATGCCATTACCGCCCCGCCTTCGAGTTTCACCATCTGAGCGCCGCCTTCCGCCATTAGACGAGCAGCATTGGCAATCGCTTGACCTTCATTGGCATAACTCATAAAAGGCATATCGGCGATGACAAATACTTTATCACTACCGCGCACTACATTTTTGCAATGATAAATAATGTCATCAACCGTCACAGGAAGCGTGCTTTCCTGTCCTTGTATCACCATTCCTAGTGAATCCCCCACTAGAATGACATCTACGCCCGCCTGTTCTAATACATGACTAAAACTAGCATCGTAAGCGGTTAACATAGCGATTTTATTTTGCTCTGCTTTCATTTGACGCAGGCGTGTTAAATTTAAGCGACTCATTATATTTTGTTACCTCTATTTCACTTTTACGGGCAACGGGTTGTAGTAATGCTTGCCACTTGTAATTGCTTCAATTTGCTCTAATAAGTTCTGATAATCAGCTTCACTATTAACTAAATCTATTTGTTCAGCATTAACAATAAGGAGTGGTGAGGCTTCATAATAGTGGAAAAAATCAGCGTAACTATCCGCTAACTTCTTCAAATAAGCGTCTTCAACACGTTGCTCATAGCCTATACCGCGTTGCGAAACGCGGGCTTTAAGTACCGGTAGTGATGCTTGCAAATAAATCACTAAATCGGGGGTACGATGATGCAAGGTAAGATTGTCATACACCATATTATATAAAGCTAATTCATCATCATCTAGGGTGATGTTGGCAAATATCCGATCCTTCTCAACCATAAAATCAGCTAACTGCAGATCTGTAAATAAATCATCCTGCTGTAGGGCTTTACTCAATTTTACACGTTGCATTAAAAAACTAAGCTGTGTCGGTAAGGCAGACTGTTTCGGATTTAAATAAAACTTTTCTAAAAAAGGATTGTTTTCAGGTTGTTCTAATATAGCCGTGGAGCCAAAAAAGCTATCGGCCAGTCGTTTCACTAGGTGGGTCTTTCCCACTCCGATAGGGCCTTCTACAACAATATATTTATGCGGTAATGTTCTCATAGCAATATTTTTTCCAGTTTTCGTAAGCCGTCACGCGGGCAGTGTTGCAGTAATTGTTCTATTTTTCCTACATTAGGAATTTTTAAATCAGGTGCTATCTCAGCTAAGGGATAAAGTACAAAGGCGCGTAAAGCAATCCCTGGATGAGGGATCTGTAAACGTGCGTCATCAATCTCATTTTGCCCATAAATCAATACATCAAGATCTAAAGTGCGTTCACCCCAATGTCGTTTTCGAATTCGACCTTGTTGTTGCTCGATAGCTTGTAACGCATCTAATAATTGATGTGCCGTTAGCGCTGTTTCTATTTCGGCAACGGCATTAATATAATCAGGTTGATCTTGAGGACCCATTGGTGGACTGGCATACAATGATGACCATGTGACAAGTTGAGAATCAGATAACGATTGTAAGTTATTGATAGCCATTTTCACCTGCTCAATAGGATCAGCTAAATTACTGCCTAAACCGATATATGCACGCATTATTCACTCTTTGTAACTGGTTTTCTACGACGACGGCGACGCGCTTTAGGTTTCCCTTTTGCGAGTGCTGTTGGCGATAAATTTTTAACCAAATTTATTTGATCGGCTTCATTTGCAAACTGAAACTGTGTCCACCAGTCTGCTAATTCTTGTAATGGTTCACCCGTTTCAGCACGCAATAATAAAAAGTCGTAACCAGCTCTAAATTTAGGATGCGTTAATAGCTTAAATGACCGTTTTCCTTGGCGCTGATCTAGTCGTGGCTGTAAGCCCCAGATATCACGGGTATCAAGGGTGTATCGTTTAGGTACAGCAACGCGGTTTACTTGTTCAGAAATAACTTCTGTTGCCGCACGTAGCAAAGCAGGAATACTGGGGATGCCATTCTTTTGATGTGTTAGCCAATGATGCCGAACGGGCTCCCATAACAACGCAGCGAATAAAAATGCGGGAGTGACCGGCTTGCCTTCATCAATACGTTTATCAGTATTTTCTAATGCTTTGATTAATAATGTTCGGGGAAAACTCTCAACTTCAGTATGTAACATAGCTGCAGTCTGCGGGAATAAGATATCAAATACGCCATAGTGGCATAACAACTCATGCGTCACTGCTGCGTTACCACTTAGATATAACTTTAATGTTTCATCAAATAATCGAGCAGCAGGAATATCCGCTAACAAACTGGTTAATTCCGGAATTAGCCGTTCAGTCTCAGTGTCGAGCTTCAAGCCTAATTTACCGACAAAACGTAAAGCACGTAAAATTCGGACGGGATCTTCACGATATCGCGTTTCGACATCGCCAATTAGACGAATTTTTCCTGCTTTTAAATCTGCAAGTCCACCCGTGTAATCTACAATCGAGAAGTCTTGAATATTGTAATAAAGGGCATTAACGGTAAAATCCCGCCGCCATGCATCTTGCTCTAAAGTACCAAAGACATTATCGCGCATAATGCGACCTTGATCATCTACATGCTGTTCAACTTCAGGTGGCGCTCTAAAGGTTGCTACCTCAATGACATCACGGCCAAAACCAACATGAACCAATTTAAATCGACGACCAATTAAGCGACTTTTACGAAATAAGCGATGAACTTCTTCTGGCGAGGCGTTGGTTGCAACATCGAAGTCTTTAGGTTCATGTCCCAATAACAAATCACGTACACAACCGCCTACTAAATAAGCTTCAAAACCACCTTCTTGCAAACCCCGTAAAACTTTTAATGCATGAGAACTAATCAGCCGTCGTGAAATCGTATGCTCCGCACGAGGAAGAATAGTAGGAGCGGGGCCAGAAGAACTATTAGTTCCTCTCCCACGAATACGAGGCTTTTTTTGAGCAAAGCTACTGCTAATTTTATTAGGTGATGACATATGAGGCCAATAATACCACGCTTCTTATGATTAATTGCCTTTGTTTATCGCTGCTCACTGAGACAACTAAACCATCTTTTTTAAGGAAGCTATAAAATAACAAAATCATCATATTATTATTTCATAGCTAATTGGACGGGTTTAAATGATCGCCGATGAATAATACATGGCCCTAACGCCATCAATGCTTGTTGGTGTTGTTTAGTGGGGTAACCTTTATGTTGGGAAAAACCATAACCAGGATAGAGCTCCTCCATCACCTGCATTTCACGATCTCTTGCCACTTTAGCTAATATCGATGCTGCGGCAATTGCAGGTTCTGATTGGTCACCTTTTATAATAGTTGTAACTGCACAAGCCAAATTAGGCGCTTGGTTGCCATCAACTAAAGCAAGAGTCGGTTTAATATGTAAAGCCTCCACAGCGCGCTTCATCGCTAACAAGGTAGCTTGTAGAATATTGATGTCATCAATTTCATCCGCTTCGGCACGACCTAAGGCCCAAGCTAATGCATTTTGCTGAATAATAGGCTCTAGTTGCTCACGCCGTTTTTCCGTTAATTTTTTAGAATCATTCAAACCGAGAATAGGCTTATTTGGATCGAGTATGACAGCGGCGGCAACTACCGCACCAGCAAGTGGACCACGACCAACTTCATCGACACCTACAATATAAATTTGCGCGGTCATCACTGATTATCCAGCATACTTAATACCTCTAGGGCAGCATTCTGCGCACCACCCGAGGGGCCTAGCGCCATTAAAACTTGTTTACGAATTTTTTCGGCATTAGATTTACTATTTGGCTCAGATAATAGTGCCGTTAATTCTGTTTCTAATCGTTCTACAGTCACCTCATCTTGTAATAGCTCTAAAACGACAGGTTTTCCGGTAACAATATTACATAAGCCAACATAAGGAATTTTAATTAAGCGACGTAGAATGTGATAACTAATTGGCGATACGCGATAAGCAATAAAATGCGGCACGCCTAATAAGGCGATTTCTAAAGTGACCGTTCCCGATGCTGCGACAACGGCATCACAGGCAGCCGTCAAATCATAAAACTTTTCGTTCACAACCTTCACTGGCACCGCTGACTTAGCTAATATAGTCTTGAGATATGTTTCATCAATCCCAGGGGCAAGCGGTAAAACAACATCAACATTCGCATTTCCTTGCTGGATGCGTTCTGCTGCATCAAGCATGATTGGCAATAGATTATCAATTTCACTACGTCGGCTACCGGGGAATAAACCAATAATACGACGGTTTAGTTTGAAACCCATTTTAATTTTAGCTTGTTTGGTGGTCAGCGTATTTTTAGCAGCATCAACCAATGGGTGCCCAACACATATCACTGGCACACCTGCATCTTCATAAATCGGCACTTCAAAGGGAAATAGCACGGCCATTTTATCAACATACTGTTTAATTGTTTTAACCCTACCAGCACGCCACGCCCACACTTTTGGGCTAATGTAATACATGACTGGAATACCTAGTTTTTTAGCTTGTTTTGCTAATTTCAGATTAAAGCCAGGGTAATCGACTAACACCAACAAGTCGGGTTTATTCGCTTTAAGTTCTTCAAGTAATTGGTTAAAAATATTTTTTATATGACGGTAGCGTTTAAGTACTTCGACGATCCCCATCACCGCTAACTCAGAAAAATCGACCATAATTTCTGTGCCAGCTGCGCGCATATTATCACCACCGATACCACGAACCGTAATATTAGGTCTCAGCTGCTTTAACTCACTAATCATTCTACCTGCATGTGCATCACCTGATGCTTCGCCGGTTATAACAACGATCGTTTTCTGGCTCACGCCTGATTATTCTCGGCATAGCCGACTAACTCTAAGCCAAAGCCCGACAGCCCCGTCAACTTAGTCGGCGTGCCGATAACACGCATTTTTTTCACGCCTAAATCAGCTAGGATTTGCGCCCCAACACCAAAAGTACGTAAATCCCAGCCTGCTTTAGTAGCAAGAACAGCATCGCCACGATCTTGCTGCTGATAGCGTTCGATTCTTGCGGCTAGTTGTGTGTTTTGTTGTGGCTGACGTAGAACCACTAACACCCCTTTACCCTCTTGTTGAATTTGTTTCATCACTTCAGGTAAAGGCCAGTGGCTTGGCTCGCGTGTCGCACCAATCAGATCCGTCAAGGGATCAGCCATGTGTACTCGCACTAACGTTTCTTCTTCCGGCTTTATGTCACCAGCAACTAAGGCAAAGTGGACTTGGCTATTAACCGTATCTTGAAAACTATACAGTTCGAAATCACCCTGTTCTGTGGGCATTGCACATTGTGATAACCGCTGTACGGTCATTTCATTTTCTAGACGGTAACTGATTAAATCGGCTATGGTGCCAATTTTTAAGTTATGACTTTTAGCGAATTCTTCAAGATCTGGACGACGTGCCATACTGCCATCCTCATTAAGAATTTCGACAATGACCGCAGAAGGATCTTTTCCCGCTAATTGTGCCAAATCACAACCCGCTTCAGTATGCCCCGCTCGCGTCAACACTCCACCCAGTTGAGCTTTCAGTGGAAAAATATGGCCGGGTTGTACTAAGTCTTCCGGTATCGCATTGGCATTCACTGCAGCTAAAACAGTTAACGCACGATCAGCGGCAGAAATACCTGTAGTCACGCCTTCTGCAGCCTCAATTGATACCGTAAAGTTGGTTGCATATGCGGCTTGGTTATCAGTGACCATTAACGGCAATCGTAATTGGCGGCAACGTTGTTCTGTTAAGGTTAAGCAGATTAATCCGCGTCCAAACCGAGCCATAAAGTTAATGGCTTCGGCCGTTACACATTCAGCGGCCATGATCAGATCGCCTTCATTTTCGCGATCTTCGTCATCCATAATAACGACCATTTTACCCTTTTTCAGATCATCAATAATTTCAGCGGTAGTATTTAATTTCATTTGATAAATCCATTTTGTAACAATGTTTCACGCGTAATGCCTGAGTCTTGTTTAGGTAATAATCGTTCTAAATAACGTGCTATCAAATCAACTTCAAAATTAACTTGAGTGCCAACTCGATAACTTTTCATAACTGTTTCTTGCATCGTATGAGGAATAATATTGACTTCAAACCAGTTATTTTCTGCTTTGTTGACTGTCAAACTTGTTCCATCAATACATATTGAACCTTTTTCGGCTATATATCGCTCAAGACCTGTAGGTACTTCAAAGCGAAACTGCACCGATCGAGCAGATTCTTGTTTATTGATCACTTTACCAAGTCCATCGACATGGCCACTGACAAAATGACCGCCTAAACGGTCACCGACAGCAAGTGCTTTTTCAAGATTAACTTCCGAACCCGCTTTGACAGTACCCAAACTTGTTCGCTCTAAACTTTCTCGTGACACATCAAAACTCAACGAGCCCGCTGTCATCGCGATTACGGTTAAACAAACACCATTATTCGCGACACTATCGCCCAATTTAACATCCGATAAATCTAGGTTCTGAGTGGCTACTTGTAAACGTATATCTCCCCCCTTAGCTTGAACTGATTCAATCTTACCTATCGCAGCAATAATTCCGGTAAACATGTCTTAATTTTCCTTATTGTATTGTGGCAACGCCGTAATTCGCCAATCACCGCCGACTGCTCGTATATCCGTAATCTGCAAGTTAATATTTTGTGCCATTGTCGTCAAATCCGGCAGATGGAATAAACCGTTAGCACCGTCACCCATAATTTTGGGTGCCATATAGATCACTAGTTCATCAATTAAACCAGACTGTAATAAGGCGCCATTTAATTGCGAACCTGCTTCAACCATAACTTCATTAATTTCACGTTTAGCTAACTCGGTCATTAACGCTGCTAAATCAACCCGATTATTGTCTGATGGCAAACGACACACTTCCGCTTGCGCAATCGTTTTTACGACATCACTCGTAGCAATTAAAACCTGGGCATTATCTTCAAAAATTTTGGCATCGACCGGTATTCGTAGTTGGCTATCGACCACGACACGCAATGGTTGTCTAATTGTTTGTTGAGGATACCAGCCTTCAGGACGAACAGATAAAGCAGGATTATCCGCTAGTACGGTACCTATCCCTGTGAGCATAGCTGAGCTTCGCGCACGTAGACGTTGTACATCTTGGCGAGCGGCAGTGCCGGTAATCCATTTACTTTCACCTGACGCCATTGCCGTGCGACTATCAACGCTCATCGCCATTTTACTTCGAACATAAGGACGACCCACGCGCATACGTTTACAAAATCCTATGTTTAATTTTTCAGCTTGTTGTTCTAATAGACCAACGGTTACTTCAATGCCTGCTGCTTTTAATTTTGCGATACCACTACCTGCAACACGAGGATTTGGATCGGTCATGGCGATAAAAACCTGTTTAACGCCTGCGTTTATTAAAGCATCGGCACAAGGCGGTGTTCGGCCAAAATGACTGCAAGGTTCGAGCGTAACGTAACAATCAGCATCTTTAGCTTGTAGACCGGCATCCTTGAGCGCATTAACTTCTGCATGGCCTTCACCAGCACGCTGATGCCAACCTTCTCCCACGATCTGGCCATTTTTGACAATGACACAGCCTACTCGTGGATTGGGATCGGTTGTAAATAAGCCACGCTCAGCTAATTGCAAAGCACGGCTCATGTAAGATAGATGTGATGTCATGTATTACCAATAATATTGCTAGCAGTGAGAGCGCATGCGGTCAGTACCTTTGCGCTATACCCTGCCATTTTCCGAGGTATCATTCTAAAGAACCTTAAAATCTGCACGACCAATGAAGTTATGAAGCCCATCAGAGTAACAACGGTAAACTTTTCGCTTTTGGTCTATATTACGAATTACTTGCAGATTAAATTTCTCATTAAAAATAATGACTTTGACCATGTCGTTATTTTTTAATGAGTGGGTTAGATAAGCTTTCCATTCGCTCAATTTCTTCCCGAAAGGCATTAACGTCCTGAAAACTCCGATACACCGATGCAAAACGAACATAGGCTACTTCATCAAGATCGCGTAAGGCATCCATCACCCAGTCACCAACAAGTCGACTTTCAACTTCACGATCTCCCGTAGCAATAAGTCGTCGTATAATAACTTTCACAGCACTGTCTACAGCATCGATACTAACCGGTCTTTTTTCTAATGCTTTTAACAATCCTGACCGAAGTTTATCTTCATCAAACAGTGAGCGAGATTGGTCACGCTTAATCAATCTCGGCAAAGCAAGTTCTGCTGTTTCATAGGTCGTAAAGCGCTCATTACATTCAACGCAACTACGACGACGACGAATTGCGTCACCTTCAGCAGACAGACGTGAGTCAACTACTTTAGAATCATCTGCTCCACAAAAAGGGCAACGCATTCGTCTTGATCGCTCTAGTTACGCATACACGGGTAAGCGTAGGCATATTGCCAATGCTTTTTCTTTAGCCGCGTTAATTACGACTTCATCACCTCGACCATCAATAACATCACACATCCAACCAGCAAGATCGATACAGTCTTGTTCATTAAAGCCGCGCGTAGTCACTGCAGGGGTACCCACACGAATACCTGAAGTTACGAAGGGTGACTGTGGATCATTTGGCACCGCATTTTTATTAACGGTAATATTTGCGTTACCCAACCATGCATCGACCTCTTTACCTGTTAAGCCCGCTTCGATGAAGCTAACAAGGAATAAGTGATCATCAGTTCCTTTAGAAATGACATCATAGCCACGAGACATAAATACTTTTGCCATCGCTTGCGCATTTTTAACCACTTGCTGCTGATAGGTTTTAAATTCCGGCAACATGGCTTCTTTAAATGCAACCGCTTTTGCTGCGATAACATGCATTAACGGACCACCTTGGAAACCAGGGAAAACAGCTGAATTTAGCTTTTTCTCAATTTCTGCGTTAGCTTTAGCCAAAATCAAACCACCACGTGGCCCACGCAAGGTTTTATGAGTTGTAGTTGTTGTTACGTCTGCTATCTGTACTGGATTAGGATATAAACCAGCAGCCACTAAACCAGCAACATGAGCCATATCAACTAATAAGTAAGCACCTATAGAATCCGCAATATCACGGAAACGCTGCCAATCTACAACACGAGAATAAGCAGAGAATCCAGCCACAACCATTTTTGGCTTATGTTCTTTAGCTAAACGTTCCACTTCGTCATAATCAATTTCGCCTGTTTCAGGATCCAACCCGTAAGAGAAAGAGTTATAAATTTTACCCGAAGCACTCACTTTTGAACCATGAGTCAAGTGACCACCATGGGCCAAGCTCATACCCAGAATAGTATCCCCAGGTTGTAACAAGGCAAGATAAACGGCCGCATTTGCTTGTGAACCTGAGTGTGGTTGCACATTGGCATAATCAGCGCCGAATAATGATTTTGCCCGATCTATCGCTAATTGTTCAGCTTGGTCAACGAATTCACAACCACCGTAATAACGCTTGCCAGGATAACCTTCGGCATATTTGTTGGTTAATGAAGAACCTTGCGCTTCCATTACCCGTGGGCTAGTGTAGTTTTCTGAAGCGATTAATTCGATATGATCTTCTTGACGCTGATTTTCAGCTGCAATCGCGTTAAAAATTTCGTCATCAAAACCAGCAATGGTCATATTTTTCTTGTACACAGTATTCCCCTGTTTCTACTGTAAAATAGCCACATATTCTATCTCACTACGCTGTTAGCTTCTACGCCATCGCGTTATTTTTATTTACTCATTACGGAAATACTTCATCATGAATATTGCATTACTGGGGACAGGCTTGATGGGACAAGCACTCGTCGAGCATTTACTCGCCGAAGGGCAAACCATTAAGGTCTACAATCGAACAGCAGAAAAACTAACTCAGATGCAGCAAAACGGTGCATTTGTAGCCAGTACTGCGCAAGAAGCATTAATGAACAGCGAAATTTGTATATTGATGCTCAGTGATGCAGAGGCAATTAATTCAGTACTTGAAAGTATTGAAAATGAAGCTTTCAAGGATAAGCTCATCATTCAAATGGGTACGATTGCTCCTAATGAATCACGTGCAATTAGTCGCTACATCCAAGAACGTCAGGGAAAATATTTAGAATGTCCGGTATTAGGAAGCTTGCCTGAAGCACGGAGCGGCACTTTAATTTTAATGGCAGGTGGCTTGGTTGAAGATTACAACCTAGCCTTACCACTATTACAAATTATCGGTAAAAACCCACGTCATATCGGTGATATCGGTCAAGGTGCTACCGTGAAACTAGCCATGAATCAACTGATCGCCGGGCTGACGTCGAGTTTTGCTTTAAGTCTAGCGCTGGTTGAAAAAGAAGGGATTGAAACAGAACAATTTATGTCTATTGTCAGAGACAGCGCTTTATACGCACCGACTTTTGATAAGAAACTTGATCGTATGTTATCGCATGATTTCACTCATCCCAACTTTCCCACTAAACATTTAGCTAAAGATACACGATTATTTTTGTCTGTAGCCCAACAATTAAATTTGGAAACCTGCGCTTTAGCAGGAATTAGTCAATTATTAGATAAAACATTGGCTCAAGGCCTAGCTGATACTGATTATTCAGCAATAATGGCAGGGATAACAAAAGGTCAATAGATACAAAAACGCCCTCGGTAGAGGGCGTTTAAATGCTAACGGGTACTGATTAAATAAATCTTACAGACTAAATAAATCACGTCTGATGATAGTTTCATTGCGATCAGGACCAGTTGAAATAATATCAATCGGCACGCCCGCCAATCTCTCGACTTCATTAATATAGGCGCGGGCATTAATAGGTAAATCATCAAACTTGGTCACACCCATTGTTGATTCTTCCCAGCCAGGCATATCAATATAAACAGGTACGCAGCCTTCAAACTCTTCAGCACTCAGTGGCAATACATCAACTGCTACGCCATTACGTTCATAAGAGACACAAAGACGAAGCGTATCTAGCCCATCTAATACATCTAATTTAGTCAGACATAATCCAGTAATACTATTGACCCAACTAGCCCGTTTAAGAGCAACCATATCTAACCAACCACAACGGCGACCACGACCAGTTGTAGCGCCGACTTCACGGCCTTTATCAGCTAAGTACTGACCTAGTTCATTTACTTTTCCTTCACCATCAAGTAACTCTGAAGGGAATGGTCCGCCACCAACGCGGGTTGCATAAGCTTTCGTAATACCTAAAACATAATCAATATGGCAAGGTCCTACACCAGAACCTGTTGCACTTCCACCTGCCGTTGTATTCGAAGAAGTAACATAAGGATAAGTGCCGTGATCAATATCTAACAAAGCGCCTTGGGCACCTTCGAACATCACATTTTTACCGGCAATCGAATACTTTTGCAGTATGTCTGGGATATCAGCGATCATCGGTAATAAAATATCACGCATCGCTAACGTTTCATCGCGTATTTGTTCAAAACTAACCGGCGCGACTTGGTAATAATTAATCAAAGAAAAGTTATGAAATTTAACAACTTCTTCAAGTTTAGTTATAAAACCTTGTTCATTTTTCAAATCTCCCAATCGTAAACCACGACGTGCAACCTTATCTTCATAAGCAGGGCCTATGCCGCGGCCAGTTGTGCCGATAGCTTCTTTTCCAAGACGCAATTCACGTGCCTGATCTAAAGCGATATGGTAGGGCAAAATTAATGGGCAAGCCGCACTAATTTTAAGGCGTTGACGGACAGGAATACCTTTTGCTTCAAGTGCAGTCATCTCTTTGATCAAGGCATCGGGTGACAATACCACACCATTGCCAATCAAACATTGCACATGCTCACGCAAAATTCCAGATGGAATCAAATGTAGAACCGTTTTTAGACCATCAATAACTAAGGTATGGCCTGCATTATGACCTCCTTGAAAACGAACAACAGCCGACACGTTATCTGTTAACAAATCAACGAGTTTACCTTTACCTTCATCGCCCCATTGAGAGCCTATCACTACGATATTTTTAGCCACGAATTTGCGTTCCTGTTTCAGCCACTAGCCAGCGGCTTTCTTGTTGTATGAGAGTTCTTGTTGTTGAATTGTCACTAGCCGTTAACTGATAAATCACCACTTCGCCTTCGCTACGTAATTGCTCTACCATTTTGTGTTGCTGATCATCATCAGTCCATATGACGGAGATCGGCTGAATAGTTTCAGCGCTAGTCGTTAATTGATTGACGAGTATCTTCAAATCTAAACTAAACCCTGTTGCAGGTTGTGCCTGACCAAAATCCTCACCGATATCATCGTAACGCCCACCCATAGCAATAGCCTGCGCTGTTCCCCTTTGGTAAGCGGCAAAGACTACGCCCGTGTGATAGTGATAACCACGTAGTTCCGCAAGATCAAAGTTCAGCGCCAACTTAGGTAAGCGCTGAGTAACCATCGTAGCAATGGCGGTCAATGTCGCCAATGACTGCTGAACTGATGCGGGCGCATCACTTAATAGCTGTTGTGCTTTTGCTAACACTTCGATGCCACCATTCAATTCAGCTAATGCAAGTATCATCGTCTGGTCAGAAGTTGATAATTTATACTGCATCAGTAGGCTTTCAATATCAGGTGTAGATTTACGCTGTAATGCGGAGAATAGCTCTTGCTCTTGTTCCGCATTTAATCCTGCACTGTGTGCCAATCCACGATAAATACCGACATGACCCATATCTAGTAATAAATCTGGAATATCACCTAATGTTTCGATCATTAGCTGGACAATTTCCATATCGCTTTCTGGCCCAGCGTGTCCATAGATTTCAGCACCTAATTGAATAGGATTACGTGACGTACCTTGGCCATTAGGCAGGGTATGCAAAACATTGCCGATGTAACACAATCTGATTACACCTTGCTGATCACGCAAATTATGTGCGGCCATACGGGCGACTTGTGGCGTCATATCAGCACGAATCCCCATCAATCGTCCTGACATCTGATCTGTTAATTTAAACGTTTGTAAATCTAGGGCTTTTGCCGTACCCGTCAATAATGAGTCTAGATATTCAACCAAGGGTGGAAACACCAACTGATAACCCCAAGCCTGCATTCTATTAATTAATTTTCGACGTAACACTTCGAGTTGTGCTGCTTGTGTTGGCATCAACTCATCTATGCCTTCTGGCAACAACCAACGATCTTTATGACTCATGTAATCAATTTACCCAATAAAGTAATGCAAGACCCAAGACCATGCTAAAAAAGCCAATGCTTCTTAAATGCTGATCTTTCATACTGGCCATTTTCAATAAAGTGCGGCGAAACGATATCGGATTTAAGAACGGCATAATCCCTTCCATCACTAGCATTAATGCCGTTCCTATCCACAAACTATGTAATAACGTATCGCTCACAAAATTTATTTAACGTTTGAACCACTAAAGTTATTGAAAAATTCACCTTTTGGTTCGATGACAAGTACATCGTCACTCGTAAATACGTTTTGGTAGGCAGTTAAACGACGATAGAACGAATAAAAGTCACTGTTTTGGCCATAGGCTTTAGCATAGGTATCTGTTGCTTTTGCATCACCCGTACCACGTAACTCTTCAGCAGTTCGTTTTGCATCAGCAAGAATAATCGTACGTTGGCGGTCAGCATCAGAACGAATTTTTTCTGCTTCTTCAGCACCTTGTGAGCGCAATTCTTTAGCTACACGTTCACGTTCTGCTTCCATACGCGTATAAACTGACGTGCTGACTTCTGTTGGCAAATCAATCCGTTTAATACGTACGTTAACAATCTCAATACCAAACTTTGTCGCGGTTTTATTTGCATCAGACATAATGAGATCGACCATCGTCTTGCGGTCACCAGATACTAATTGTTGGATAGTACGTTTACCAAATTCACCACGTAATCCATCTTTGATTATTTGTGATAAACGCAATTGTGCTCGATCCTCAAGACCACCCATAGATGTGTAATAAGCAGAGACATCAGCAATACGCCACAGGATGAAAGCGTCAACTATTACGTTTTTCTTTTCACCAGTCAAATAACGTGATGGTGTTGCATCAAAAGATAAAACGCGACCATCAAAACGACGCACTTCATTAACAAAAGGAATTTTGAAATGTATGCCTGGTTGAAAATCTGACCGCTCAATTTGACCTAAACGCAATAATAAAACACGTTGACGTTGGTCGACAAAAAATACTGATGTCATTGCAGTTATAAGTGCTAATAAACATAGGAAAATAATTATATTCATACGTGAAGACATCTTAACGGCCCCCTCTGCTACGTGCATCATCACGAAGTGATGCAGAATTTGATGACGATGTGCCCGTTACTGGATTACTATTAATTAGCGATTCGGGAGTGATTCGCGCTGATGCTTCAGATGAGCCCCCACGCATTTTATCTAATGGCAGATACAAAACATTGTTGCTATCTTTAGAGACATCAACCATCACTTTTTGTGTCCGACTATAAACAGTTTCCATCGTATCAAGATATAAACGTTCTTTAGTAATTGCAGGTGCTTTTTCATATTCTTCCATCACCTGTAAGAAACGACTTGTTTCACCGTCTGCTTTAGCTGTTATTTGACTCTTATAAGCTTCTGCTTCTTGTACCAATCTAAATGCAGCACCACGCGCTCTAGGCACCACGTCATTAGCATAAGCTTCAGCTTCATTTTTTTGACGTACTTCATCCTCACGCGCTTTTACAACATCGGCAAATGCAGCCTGTACTTGCTCTGGCGGCTGGACGTCTTGCATATTAACGCTAGTAATTATTAACCCAGTTTCGTGAGTATCTAACATAGATTGAAGTAATACTTCTGTTCCAGCAGCGATGGCACTCCGTCCTTCTGTCAACACGAAATCCATTTTTGAAGTACCTACTGTTTCACGTACCGCACTTTCTGTCATCTGACGTAATGTTAGGTCAGGGTTTCTAACGTTAAACAAATAGTTTGATGCATCTTTAATTCGATATTGCACAGCGATTTTTAAATCAACAATATTTTCATCTTGAGTCAACATTAACGATTCTGAGAGTATGGTGTTCGCACTACGCCCTCCCGTCGAGCGATAACCTATTTCAATATTACGAATCTGTTCAACATCCACCACTTCAACTTTTTCAATTGGATAAGGGATATGCCAGTGTGGTCCAGAAGTAGTGGTGTCACTATGAGCACCAAAACGAAGTACTACACCTTGTTCGGCTGGTTCTACGATATAAATACCGGAGGCAATCCAAACAACAAAAATAACAGCAGCAATCAAGCCTATGCCTATCGCACCACCTTGACCTGACGATTGTTCATTGGTGTTATTGGTCGCTGAGCCGCCAAACATGCCACTTAGCTTATTTTTAAAGTTACGCAATACTTCGTCAAGATCAGGTGGACCATCATTACCACGGTTGTTACCCCATGGGTCTTTATCGTCCTTACCAGGTTCGTTCCAAGCCATTTAGCGCTCCAAAATTGAGTTTAATAAATTCAAACGTGTTCATTTTACGGACATCGTCGACTTTAGGGAACCGTTGATTCAGATGCTTCATCTAATTCATCGGTATGTTCAGGGAAATATTCTTGTAAGGCTTGTCGTAATAGATCGATACCCTCACCCGTTTTAGCTGAAAGCCAGACCCGTGTAATCCGTCCGTTTTCATCTCGATCCAGTCGAGCTTTATGGTTATCAAGTAGATCAATTTTATTACAGACAATCAACTGTGGCACTTCATCAGCGCCAATTTGTTGTAAAACATCATCAACATGATGCATTAAGTCGTCACGATCAGCGGCGCCTGCTTCAACCACATGAAGCAATAAGGCCGCATCGCGAGTTTCATCCAAGGTTGATCGAAAAGATTCCACCAAGTCATGAGGTAATTTTCTAATGAAACCTACCGTATCAGCCATAATCAAAGGTTGTATACCATGTAATTTCATTCGTCTTAAAGTGGGATCTAAGGTAGCAAACAAGCGATCATCGGCATAAACCTCAGCTGCCGTTAGCCTATTAAATAGGCTCGACTTACCCATATTGGTATAACCTACTAAGGAGACTACGGCAATATCACTACGTTGACGCGATCGACGACCTTGATCCCGTTGTCCTTGTACCTTTTCAAGTCTTTTTTTAAGCGATTTAACTCTTTGTGCTAATAAACGACGATCCGTTTCTAATTGAGATTCACCTGGCCCACGCATACCAATCCCACCTTTTTGACGTTCAAGATGAGTCCAGCCTCGAACAAGTCGCGTGGACATATGTTGAAGTTGCGCTAATTCAACCTGTAACTTCCCTTCATGGGAGCGCGCTCGGCGAGCAAAAATATCGAGAATAAGACCTGTCCGAGCAATAACGCTACATTCTAATTGTTTCTCAAGATTGCGTTCTTGGCTTGGTGATAAATCATGATTAAAAATAACCAAGGCAGCATCATTAGCAAGAACTTGTTGACGAATTTCTTCAACTTTTCCTGTTCCGGCAAAAAACTTTGCATCTGGGCGCTGGCGTTTACCATGAACAATCGTGGCTATACGCGCTCCAGTAGATTCGACTAATTCAATAAATTCTTGCTCAGCCTCAGCAAAATCTGAGACGTTTAAATCAAGATGAACAAGAACAACGGCTTCTTTTTTTGCAGCACCATCAAATGCCGCATTACTATTTGGGCGATCAAACAATCAAAATACTCCTTTAATCATCAGCAGTTATAGTAACGTTCCTGACTGGAACAATCGTTGATATTGCATGTTTATAAACCATTTGATTAACAGAGTTTTTCAGCAAGATGACAAACTGATCAAAGGAGTCAATTTGGCCTTGTAGTTTGATTCCATTTATCAAAAATATAGAAACAGGTACATTTTCACGTCGTAATGCGTTTAAAAATGGATCTTGTAATAATTGTGCCTTAGCCATGTCTAACTCCTGAGTTATTTTAATTTTTATAGTGAAGTTTTAATTCTATGAGTTACGATTAAATTGTCAATTCTGGGCATTGGTCTTTTATATAACTAGCTACCTGTTCACTGGGTAAATCAACGCCACTATCAAACCAGACACCATCAGGTTGTGCCCTTAACCATGTAAGTTGGCGTTTTGCCATTTGTCTTGTTGCTATTATTGCTTTTTCAATCATAACATCTTGATCGTATTCGCCTGCTAAATGTGACCAAGCTTGACGATAGCCTACTGCACGAATTGAAGGTAAATCAGGATGGCAGTCCTTACGGTTAAACAATGCTTTCACTTCATCTATAAAGCCCTTTGCTACCATTGTTTGATAACGCTGAGCGATACGTTGGTGCAAAACAGCGCGATCGAATGGGCTAAGGATCAACTTAATGATTCGATAAGGTAACTTACTCGCCGTTACATCCGTATGTTCAGTCAAACTTTTACCTGTAATTTCATATACTTCTAATGCACGTTGTAATCGCTGAGGATCATTAATATGAATTCTTGCTGCTGAAATAGGATCTACAATGCTAAGACGCTCATGTAGATGTGCAAGACCATATTGCTCCACCTCATATTCTAACCGAGCACGAATTGCCATATCCGCAGTAGGCAAATCAGCTAGGCCATGTTCCAAAGCTTTAAAATACAGCATCGTCCCTCCCACTAGTAGAGGCACTTTACCTCTGGCGGTGATCTCAGCCATAAGTTTCAAAGCATCTGTTCGAAAAGCACCAACCGAGTAACTCTCTGTTGGTTCGATAATGTTCACTAGATGGTGTGGATATTGACTTAGTATTTCATGCTCTGGCTTTGCCGTACCGATATCCATACCTCGATAAACCAATGCTGAATCGACGCTAATTATTTCAACGGGAAAACGATTTGCAATATCTAATGCTAAATCTGTTTTTCCCGCTGCCGTTGGCCCCATAATAAATAGGGCTGGCGGTAATGTTAATTGAGTCGAATCTAGATTCAACCTTGCTTCATCGTATCGTAAAAGTCTGCATTAGTTTTAGTTGCTTTTAAGCGATCCATCAAAAATTCCATCGCATCGATAGGATCCATTGGTGCAAGTAATTTACGTAAAATCCATAACTTATGCAGATCATCGCTGTCTGTCAGTAACTCTTCCTTACGAGTGCCTGAACGCGTTACGTTAATTGCAGGATAAATACGACGATCGGCTAATTTGCGTTCTAATTGAAGTTCCATATTACCGGTACCTTTGAACTCTTCAAAGATAACTTCATCCATACGCGAACCGGTCTCAACTAATGCCGTAGCGATAATGGTCAAACTACCTCCCTCTTCGATGTTACGAGCAGCACCAAAGAAACGTTTTGGTCTTTGTAGAGCATTAGCGTCGACACCACCGGTCAGTACTTTACCTGATGATGGTGCAACAGTATTGTAGGCACGCGCTAGACGAGTAATTGAATCTAATAAGATAACCACATCGTGTTTATGTTCCACCAAGCGTTTAGCTTTTTCAATAACCATTTCTGCCACTTGTACATGGCGAGTGGCGGGCTCATCAAAGGTACTCGAGACAACTTCACCTTTAACTGAACGCTCCATTTCTGTTACTTCTTCTGGACGCTCATCAATCAATAATACGATAAGGTCACTATCTGGATAATTAGCAGCGATAGATTGAGCAACCATCTGTAAAATCATCGTTTTACCAGATTTAGGTGGTGCAACAATTAATGCACGTTGACCTTTACCAATAGGCGCCGCTAGATCAATAATTCGTGGGGTTAAATCTTCAGTACTTCCGTTTCCTCGTTCTAAGGTAAAACGTTCATTTGGAAATAACGGTGTTAGATTTTCAAAAGGTACTTTATTTTTTGATTGCTCAGGTTTTTCATAATTGATTTCATCTACTTTAATTAAAGCAAAATAACGTTCGCTGTCTTTAGGCGCTCGTATTTTACCGGTAATCGTGTCACCGGTTCTCAAATGAAAACGACGGATTTGGCTAGGTGAAACATAAACATCATCAGGACCAGCTATATAAGATGCTTCAGCTGAGCGTAAGAAACCGAACCCATCTTGTAATAACTCAAGCACACCTGTCGTGATAACTTCTTCACCCTGCTTTGCATGTTCTTTAACGATTGAAAAAATCAAGTCTTGTTTACGATTTCTTGCCAAGCCTTCTAGCTTCATTGAAAGAGCAAGCTCCATAAGGTCGGCAGCAGACTGCTTTTTAAGTTCTGTCAGATTCATGTAATACCTAAAGTGGGATTTTTAATATAGAAATAGATGTATACGCGATAACGCTGTATAGATGATTTATTGGGAGGGGTTTTCGAAATTGCATGCATATTAGCAAAAAACCTGAATTCAGTATAGCTAAATACTTGTAGTAGTCAAGCTTTAATACAGTAAATATAAGTGGTTATTGATACATTTATCTTCAGAACAGGATAATGTTGGCAAAGCAAAAATAAGTAACCGTAATGTTATTTAAAAAATAAGTGTCTTCACTCATGTGGATTAAGTGGTGAATAAACAACCTTCAATGTAAAAATAAAATTAAACTGCCAATTTATGTTTTCCTCTAAATTTATCTTTCAAGATTATCTACCTTTGATGTAAAGGCAATAACGACTTGATAAGTTTTATTATCATTCGTTTTTGAATATTCCCAACCGAGTTTTTCTGTCAGCTGTGACGTGAGTTGTAGGCCAAGACCAAAACCTAGTTCATTTGAATGTAAGGGAGCATCATCATGGTCATATTCGTTAATGATCGTGACCATGTTGCCTGTTTGAATTATAGCAATCTCACCTTGTTGGGTATGTTGAAATGCATTACGAATTAAATTGCCTAAGACTATTCGAACCGGATGTTCAGGTTGAATAATAATACTATCTTGCTGTGTCGATACCTTAATAGTGATTATTTTATCTGTGAGTAAATAACGAGATTCTTCGATTAATTGCTCACTGATATCATTCAACGCTAAAGACTGCCGTGACAAGTCATCGTGATTATCGCGACTTAACCATAATAACGTTTCACTTAGATTTTTCATGGTTAAGCTTGCCCGATCTATTCGGTCAATAATATGATCGAATTTAGGTTCAGCAGGTATTTTTGATGTTTGCTTCAGTTTGGCGAGTAATTCAATGTTATTTCGAACAACACTAATAGGCGTTCTTAGTTCATGGCTGGCATAACTCAAAAATCGCTCTTCTCGTTCTAAGCTTTGTTGAGCAGAAGCGAGACTATTGCGAATTAAAGACGCCATTTCATTGAGTTCAGGGTAATAAAAATCAGGAGTAGGATTTTTTAATGTTTTGGCATTAAGTGAATGCGTCCATTGAGCTAATTCACTGACTGGCTGAGATACGCGACGAAATATCAGCCAAATGACCAACGCCAGTGCAATAATAATCCCACTACTTATAGTAAGTAATAATTTTTTACTTTGTTTTATGTTCGCATGAATAAGCCCAGAAGCCTCAACGACGGCCGTTGTTTTACTTATATATAAATGCTCAGAATTTATGTTCAGTGCGATTAAAAAATAAATGATATCAGGACGTGAAAACCAATCAGCTTCGATATATTTATAGAGTTGATTTTGTTGTGTCGGCTCACGAAGCTTATCTCGAATAAGCTTCGGTTGGTCCTGCCAATTATTACTGATGACGTAACCGCTAAATTCCTTACTCTCTTGTCGACTATCCGATGAAACTGTTTCTATATAGCTTGTGGCCGCTTGCTCCATATTGACTGAAACAATATTATCCATACCCAGTATAAAGAAATGTCGACTAATGGCCGAATAAGCGAGCACGATCACAATACCTAGAAACAAGAATGCAAGCGCTACCGATAATTTTAAGCTGAGTTGTTTTTTCATAGCGTTTCTCTTAACGCAAAACCAAAACCGGAAATAGTATGGATTAACGGTTTGGGTGAGGCGTTATCAACGGTTTTACGTAAATTGAATAAATGTACCTTTAAACTATTGCTATCCGGCACATCATCCCCCCAAATAGCATGTTCCAAATCGCTGCGGGAAACAGGGTTAGGTGAGGCTCTCAACAGCGTTTCTAAAAGTTGCCAAGCTATCGGAGAAAGTTTTAAAAGCCGTTGATTTTTAGTCACCGTTTTCTCCGTCAAGTTCATAATCAAATCGCTACATTGAAGTAATTGCACTTGACCACTACGGCGTCGAGATAAAGCGTGTACACGCACTACTAATTCTTCCAATTCAAATGGTTTGACCAAATAATCGTCTGTACCCGCATTAAATCCAGCGAGTTTATCCTTAAGTTGATCGCGTGCTGTTAACATTAATACTGGAATATCTGCGCCCATTTTACGTAATTCTTCACATACTTTGAGGCCATCCAAACGAGGTAAATTCAAATCTAACAACACAATGTCATAATGATTTTGTTCGATCAGTGTTAGCCCTGAAATACCATTGCTTGCATGATCACATTCAATATCTTCGAGTAACAAAAAATCAATAACCGTATTGGCCAAGTCATAATCATCTTCAATCAGTAAGGCTGTTAACATGGGTAATTACTTTTGTAGATGAAGAAAAAATGGTCGTTTTTAAACGAGATAATAACGCGACCATATCCAATTGGATCAATAATAAACTTGGCACTAATAGTAACGTAATTACGGTAGCGAACATAATGCCATAACCCAATGATACCGCTGCAGGAATAAGAAACTGTGCTTGTCGAGAAGTTTCACCTAACAAAGGCATTAAACCTGCAAAGGTCGTAAATGAGGTTAATAAAACAGCACGTAATCGACTTTGACAGGCAACACTAATCGCTGCTTTGATATCAGTCATCTCTTTCCTGATATCATTAAATCGCGCCACTAATAACAAACTATCATTCACCACTACGCCACTCAGTGCAATAATGCCGTTAAGTGACAAAATCCCTAATGATAAATCATTCATCCAGTGACCTAAGATCGCACCCACAATACCAAATGGAATAGCCATCATGATGATAAAAGGTTGGATATAAGATTTGAGTGGTATAGCCAACAACATATAAATAATCAACAATGCAAACATAAACATTTGAATCATTGATGCTTGCGTTTCAGCTTGTTCTTCTGCTTCGCCACCAAAATGAATGCCAAGTGTCGGGAACTGTTTTTGGATCGTCGGCACTATCTCGTGTTGGATCAAGCTGACTAATTCGGTCGAAGATAAGACTTCTTTGTAGACATCTGCTGAAATATAAACTGCTCGCTGTCCATCAATACGTGTAATAGACTCTTTAGTGTAACCATAACTTACTGTTGCGACAGAAGATAATGGAACAACTTGTCCCTCAGCTGTCCGTACTTTGGCATTGAGAACATCTGTTGGATTTTGTCTATCTGTTTCTGGATAGCGTACTTTCACTTCAATTTCATCACTATTTCGTTGAAAACGCTGTACGACCTGCCCACTAAATGCTTGTAATACTTGTGACGCTAACATATCTGTTGTAAGCCCCATTGCTCTACCCTGCTGATTAAGCTCAAGATGAAGCTGTGGCTGACTTGGTTCAAGATTGTCTGTGATACCACTTACTGCAGGAATAGCATTTAACGCTGTTTTAAATGCCTGCCCTGCTTGCGTTAAAATTTCATCATCATTAGCCCGAAGCTCAATACGCAAATCTTCAGACATACGAGGGGAATCTTTCAGACTGAGTGTTCGAGCGCCTTCAGGCATGCCAGCTAGTTGCTGCCAATGTCGGGTAAAGGTATTCATATCATAAGGCGCATTATTGACTAATTCGACCGTCACCTTCCCTGCTTGATCAGAAGAAGTTAACACTTGGATATTAGCAATACCCGTTTTAGAATCCTGATCACCTCGCAATTCACGATCTGTTTGATAGGCTTTGCTCTCAATCAACAATAAATTGGCATGAGTTTGGCCAAAACTCACGTCTTGATTCATCGTTAACTCTGCCCTAACCGTATCGCCAGGAATCTCAGGGAAAAAGCTGACACGTACTACGCCGGTCATGGGCATAGAAATAACTAAGACAAATAAAGCAAAAAATAACGTCACAACTACATAACGATGTGCCAGTGCAATCGTAATCATAGGGCGATAACACACGTTTGCAAACCAAATAAAGCTTCCGTTTGTAATACTCTGTATTTTGGCCCAGGTTTTTGTTATTGGATTACTGGGCGGCTTACGATGAGTATTTAGGTGAGATAAATGAGATGGTAAAATCAGTTTTGATTCGATAATTGATAAAATAAGCGCAATACTAACGACAGCAGCAAATTGAGAATATAACTTACCTAAACCGCCACTGACTTGCGACAGGGCAAAAAAGGCAGCTACCGTTGTAAAAACACCAAATAATGTCGGCATCGCAACTAATAGTGTGCCTTTAATCGTATTTGCCACTGTGTCACCTTCTTCGGCACGTGTGCTATAAATACTTTCACCCACCACTACAGCATCATCCACTACAATACCTAGTGCGAGCAAAAATCCGAAAGTAGTAAATTCATTGAGTGATAGACCAACATAACTATCGCCCATAAAATATAAGGTGCCCAAAAATATAAACGGCAAGCCCATCGCCACCCAAAATGCCACCGTAAGGTTAAGGAATAACGCCAATAGAATAAATACGAGTAAAATCCCTGTTCCGGCATTTTTAATTAACAGATCGAGTCGTTGTTCAATACTGACACTTCGGTCGTACCACGTTTCCAATCCCATGCCTTTTGGCAACTTTCCATTATCACGCCATGATTCAACGACACTTTGTGCTGCGTCAACAGAATCACCGATATCATCCATTCCAGTCGTAAGGACCTGTAGACCTATACTGTCTTTCCCTTGAAAGCGAGATAGCGAGGAAGTGTCATCGTCATAAGTATCACGAATAATCGCAATATCACCGATGGTGAGATGAAGCCCTTTTTGATTAGTTAATAAGGGGATCGCAGCAAAGTCATCTTTTAGATAAGCTTGTTGTGAGGCTTTTAACTGTAAAGAAATATCCTTGTTCTTGAGCACGGCTGTCATCGTGTTGGATGAACCTGAATTTATCGCTTGTTCAACATCTGATAGAGACAAGCCATACGCTTGCAAACGCGCTTCATTAACCTCAATAACCATCATCGGATCAAGCCAACCTGAAATGGAGACTTTACTAATATTGCTGTTACCCAATAAATCGCTTTTCAGTTCATTAGCTGCAGATTGCAAACTATAACGATCAGTATCACCATAGAGTTGTATCCATAATGAATGCTCTTCTCGTGTCGCCTTTTCGATAACAGGATTTTTAGCATCTGCAGGAAACGTTGAGATGGCATCAATTTTAGTTTTAACATCGTTGAGCAATAAGTCTAAATCATAATCAGACTGCTTTTCAATCGTGACAGTCACACCAGATCCAGTTGAAGAACTAGTGATTGTTTTGATACCAGTAACGTCCTCTAATTGATCTTCTATTTTTATCGCTAAGCCTTCTTCTGATTGCTGAGCCGAACCACTAGTATAAGAAATAAAGATAGATAGACTATCTGGTTCCCGACTAGGAAAAGCCTCTTTGCGAAGGGAACCCATTTCAGCTATGCCCAATAGTACAATCAAAAGCATCAGCAAATTGGCAGCAACTGAATTATTGGCAAACCAAGCTATGATGCCAGTGGTGGCATGATCATTCGCCATTGTTAGACTCCAAAATGGCTTCCACATACATACCATCAAGATAGTTATTTAATGGATGACTAACAATAGATTGTGTATGGTCGACAAGCGATTCAGGTACGGCGACAAATATAAAACCATCTTCGGCAAAAAGTGCAGTAGCATCGAATCTTGCCAACGTATTATCATTTTTCACATACCAAATTTGACCACGTTGGCTCAATGCTGAATTGGGTAACTTCCAAATGTTATCGATCTTTTTACCTTCTAATGACATAGACACAAAGGTACCTGAATATACATTGGGTGTTTGAGATAAAGGCGCATCAATAGCAATGATTAATGATCGTTGACGACTTTCACTATCAACATGTTGCTCTGCGCGAAGTACACGAGCTGACCACGTCATAGCAGTCTCAACGTTCTTTAAAGTAGCGGGGCGTGAGATTAAATCTTTATTATCCGGCAGCATAGACCAATCCTTATTCGACAAAGGAACGGCCGCTTCTAAGCGATCAGTACTAAACAGGGTTGCAACATCATTGCCAGCTTGTAAATACGTACCCAGTGCTATCGAACGTACGGTTACTAAAGCATCAAAAGGTGCCGTTATAATGGTCTGATTAAGATCTTTATTAGCGCTTACTAACACCGCTTTAGCATAGTCATAACGTGCTTGGGCTGTTTCAAGTTGAGGTTTTCTTAGTACTAATTCTGAGTCAGGTTCACCGTTCATACCCGACGCTAACCACTCTGATTTAGCTTGTACTGCTTGGCGTTCTTCCTCAAGTAAATTGAGTTTCTCAGCAGCAACATTTTGCTGCGCTTCCTTAAAGGCTGATAAATAATCACTTTGTTCTAGTTTGACTAGCCAATCACCTTTTTTTACTGTTTGACCTACTTCGAAATTAGGTGAAAGCCGTTCTACTCTGCCATTAACTTCTGCTGTCAATGATAATGAAAAATGAGGCTTTAACTCTCCATAACCAGTGATGTGAGCAGCATAAGTATCAGCCATAACAGAAACAACGCTAACAGTTGGTCGAGTTATGTTTTGTTTTTTTACCGGCATTTGCTTTTCAGATTTCGCTGCAATTTGGGCACTACTATAGAAAATAGCTAGCAAAAATATGGCAATAGCAATAATTATCAACCACCACTGTTTAATTTTTTGTTTCATTTATTTATCTCCTGCCCATGCACCATCAAATAATAAGTTGTCTTGATGAGTTAAAATAACAACTTATAAGGACATTAAATTTAGTTTGTTAATCAGTTGGATATTTAAGTTATCAACTGAACAGTTCTTATTGCCCGAACTTTGGAAAACAAGATTTTTGATCATTATGGCCATTGAATTTTCTATTAACGACGTTGTATTTTGTTCTGATGTTTGCACAATAGGATCACTGACTGTATCGACGGTTACGACTGGTTCATGCGTAATAAGGCTTGGGAGAAAAAAACCTGTTTCTAAAAACATAATTTCAGCTTCTTTTTCAACATCATATAATGAGGCAGAATAGGAAGATTTTTTTGTACTTGATGGTACATAATTTTCTACCTTTTCTATTGGTCCTAATTGGAATCCTGGATCCTCATAACTTAAAGATTCATAGCAATTTACGTCAGCCATATAGACAAGCTCTATAATGGGCGTTAATGAAATTGAACCAGCTACGGTATCTGAGTAGATCGATTCATCAACGTCAATGAAGCTAACAGAATCTCGCTGTAAAAAAATTTCGGCATAAATGACTGCAGAGTATCCATATCCAAGTATTAGTAATGCGGTTATTTGGGATATACCCAGCCATATTTTGAGTATTTTTTTCATTGTTTAATCTCCAATGCAAGCGCTAGTCCTAGACTAATGCGATTTGAAAGTAAGGCGAATATCGTTTCGTTTATTTGCGAATCTAGATCATAGGTTTGCCGTTGTACGGTTAACAAATCGAGCATGCTAACCAAACCAGTACGATAGCTTTGTTGGAAGTTTATAAGATTATTATTTGCACTTTGTGAAGCCGCTTCAAGATGATGTAATTGTTGCTGTAGTGATTGTTCTTGAGCGGTGTAATTTTCAATTTCTATTACTGCAGTCAGTAATTTTTGTTTATATACTTGATAGGCAATAGCACTATTTAGCTCAGCTATTTCAGCCTCTGCCCTTAATTTTCCACCTTGATACAAAGGTGCGGTTAATTGTCCTAATAATGCCCACACAGGTGAGACAAAAAGTGCATCTCGTGCGGTAGTTGCAACATTTTCAAGTGCAGCTTGTAAATTAAAAGAAGGCAGTAATTCTTTATAGGCAACCGCTGTACGTAATTCTGATGCCTGAATAGCTAAATAGGCAGCTTGTAGATCAGGTCTTTGGCCTAATACTTGGTCGGGAAAGTCTGTAGAAGGAATAGAGACATCAGGGTAAACATCTGGAATAACTATCTTTATTCCAGATAACTGGCCAATTAATGATTGTAGATTTCGTAAATTTTGATCAAATTGTTGTTGATTAGCCGCTAATGTTGCGTGTGCTGTTGCACTAGACAAATGAGCACTGTCAAAATCACTTAAAGTGCCAAGGCCATTCCGATAACGTTGCAAAACAAACGATTCATTTTGTTCTAATGTTAAAATTCGATGTTGTTGAATGACGATAGCTTGTTTCTGAGAAATTAATTCTAACCATTGACGCAAGATATCTGCACCTAAGCTATTTCGAGCTGATTGCACCAACATCTCTTGTTCAGCAATATCGATATCTGCTGCGTGAGATGAATCTTTTAGTTTTCCCCATAGGTCAGCTTGCCAGCTAACTGACAATGAGCCGTTATAGGTATTATCAGTATTTTCATTTCTAGTATTTAATAAGCCAGCATTAATTTGAGGACGTTGATCGGCAGCAGTTTGTTTGAGTTGCTCACGTCGTATATCCAGCGTCAGCATTATTTGTTGAAAATTGGGATTATCAGAAAAGGCTTGTTTTAATAGATTATCGACATCAGTAGAATTAAATAACTCATTCAAATAACTCACATCACCACTATTAGTAAGTGACCGCCAGTTTTCGACATGAGCGATATCACTTTCTATTTGTCTTTGGTACTGATTTGTTGGTATTAAAGTACTACATGCTGTTAACAATAATAATGCGGACGATAATGTCAGTTTTAATAATATCCTAGAACGCATCCGGTGACTCCATAAGCACACAATTGATAATCAGATGTCTATGAATCTGGAATATCTGATTTTGGAGTACACATTACCAGTAGGTAGGTTAATGTCAGGTTAAGATAAGTAGAAATAAACAATAAAAGCGCCAAGCACCTAACATTTGTAGCCGTATCTTCATCGACATCATATATTTTAAATTTAAAACAGGTACTGGCAGAAATCACAGCCAAAAAAAAACCCAGTACTGATTAAAGTACGGGGTCTTTTAATAAAAAAGCCTGGCAGTGA